>ENA-UEQK01000293-UEQK01000293.1-human-gut-metagenome-genome-assembly--contig:-NODE-293-length-36913-cov-202.809426_pt1 | contig 36913 bp, 26 predicted proteins | sample MGYA00242939_ERZ507942 | MGnify/ENA primary metagenome ERZ507942 (study PRJEB26167, sample SAMN06115485) | human gut metagenome | host: Homo sapiens | place: China:Chongqing | collected 2015-03-30... | reverse complement strand
CCGGAAGTACAATGTATCAGCAAGGGCAAAGAACATAAGAAGTACGAATTCGGCAACAAGGTATCCATCATACGTTCTGTCACAGGCATTATTCTTGGCGCCATGTCTTTCCGCAATGAATATGACGGCCATACCATCGGGTCTTCCCTGGAACAGGTAGAACGGTTAACCGGGCGAAAAATCAAAGTGCTGGCAGGTGACAGAGGATACAGAGGCAAGAAGGAAATTAACGGGACGAAGATTATGATTCCCGATGTACCCAAGAAGTCAGACAGCCGTTATCAGAAACGGAAAAAACATAAACTATTCTGCAAGCGTGCAGGTATAGAACCGACAATAGGTCACTTAAAGTCAGATTACCGATTAGGCCGCAACTTTTATAAGGGTGTGACGGGAGATACTGTGAACGTTCTTCTGGCGGCTGCGGTCTATAACTTCAAAAGAGCCATGAAAGCTCTTTGTTGCATGTTTCAAAAAATTTGCGAGATACTGTGTCAGAACAACATCTCCCCAAAATGGGCTTTTTAAGGGACGACTATTTATATTATATTGAAAATGCAAAAACAAAGATGTAACAAAAAATTTTTCAACTTAATGAAAATAGCCAAAGTAAAATATTATAAACAAGTTCGAGATAAGAAATATTAAAAAAGTTCAAATCATAGAGTATTCTCCTTTATTACAATTGATGACTCCGACTTATTATCAAAGAAACAACATGCTACCTTTATGGTTTCTGTGCCTTATACCGTCATCACATGGTGATGGAATATGCAGATTTATTGAAAATTCGATACTCAGATTCATCGACAATACAGAATAATTCAGTAACTTTGTATTTGGTTATCATCGCTCGTACTATTTGTAACTATCTTATTTTCAATCATAAAGATACAAAATACTTGCGAAACTGCCAATTCTTATTTATGTTATTTTATCCCAAAATCGTGTAAGCTATGAATAGAAACAATTATCCCAAAGGAAGTAAAGGCATGATTCAATTATTGGTTGAAGAACATAAAGATTTGTTGGATAAGGTGCTTGGTATTAAGCTCAACTGGATATGCCCGATTAAGGAGGATAATTTTAAAGAACTTCAACTGAACGGAGAAAAGATGTGTGGCGAACTTGGATTATCTAGCGAAGATTTCAAAGATTTTTGGCCGACAAGACAACCGCAATGGGATGGTATAGCAAAAGACGAAAATAATAATCTATATCTTATAGAAGCTAAATCGCACTTGGATGAAATATGCCTCGGAAACCGTGAGCCTGACGGCTCTAATCAGGATCAGAACAAAAATTACGGCATGAAAATAAAAAGTCTGTTATGCATTAAAAAACATTATAACTCAAACGAAGAAAATAAATTATGGCTGCACAAATACTATCAGATTTCAAACAGACTGGCGTTTTTGAAAAAGATGAAAGAACTGTCTAAGAACAAGAAAACAGACTATAATGATGTTAAACTTATATTTCTTAACTTTAAAAATGACACCACATGGGGTAAAAAGGCCGTAAAATGCGACGAATGGATAAAGAAATATAATAAAATTTGGGATAAACTGGGTGTTAATAAAAACATGTTGGAAGAGGATGGTGTGCTGATTATAGATATAGACGGTAAGGATTTCTAAGAAAACATGCAAGAGACTGATTCTGATTAAACAAAGAATGTATGTCTGCAATGGCGATTGTACAAGTCATGAAAGTTTTAGTCATGTTATCTTACTTCAATTTCTTGATTTATCGAATAATCCAAACTTTCTAAAGAATAATATCAACATGCGGGCATAAAGCCATGAAAAGCAACACCACGTTTAGCGCTTGAATAATAACCTTAACCGTATGTCGTCACAAAGAAAAATACACGGCAAACAATGAAGATCATGAATATAAACTAAATAACTTAGTTAAAAATAATATATTCTGTACTACATTCTTATATTTTCGCTATATTTGCATAACATGAACAGAAATTTGCCTTCTGCATAAGGAAAAGAATATATCGCTAAAATAAAAATTTTATTGCCATGAAAATCATCAGTCTTATACTATTGCTAATGGCCCTGACGGCAGCCTCAGCCAGAGCCGACAATGACGCAACAGAAGCGATGGGCGACAGTTGCATGAGGATAAACGACACGTTCAACGCCATGAGATATTACGGCGAGGCGCTGCAGACAGACAGCTCAGACGCGATAAAGGAAAAAATGGCGCACTGCCTGTTTATGCGTGGCGAATACCGCAAATGCGCGGCAATGCTCGAAGCCACGGCAAGGAAAGGCACAGACAGTCTGAGCCAGGAGACGATGCGCCGCCTGTTTGACTGCTACAGATACATGGACAACACGGCAAAACAGATAGAATGGGGCAACAGGTTGCTTAACAGGTGCCCAATGGACGGCATCGTGACGGCATACATGGCACACATATACAACAGCGACGACAATATATCGTCGCCGAAGAAGGCTTATGACATTACGGCCAGATATATGCAGACAGACTCAACGTGTCTGCCCGTGCTGCGCGAATATGCCGACGCAAACTTCCTGATGCGCGACTACGACAAGGCAATAAATGCATATAACAGGCTGCTTGAACTGGGCGACTCTACCTACAACACGGTCTACTCGCTCGGCATGGCCTACATGCAGACGGGCAAAAACCTTATGGCACGCAGATGGCTCACCAAGGCAGCCGAAAAAAGCAAGATGCAAAATGCGGGATGCCTTTACCGGCTCGGCATTGTATGTGTTGACATGGACAGCGTGGCCGAGGGCATTGACTATCTGGAAAAATCAATCGAACTGATGGAGCCCGACCATACGGTGCTGTTTGTAGTAAAGCGCGCATTGGGCGAGGGCTACTACAAACAGGGCAAATACTGGTCGGCAATATACGCATGGCGCGAGGCGCTTAAACTTAACCGCAACAGCATGGCCACGATATTCAACACGGCGCAGGCATACGGACTTGTGGGCAAGCACGACATGGAGAAGGCCTACTACAGAACTTTCCTGAGCATGGCGGCATTGGTGAAGCCCAACAAGGAGCTTAACCAGATGGTGGAACAGGCCGAGACCGCAGTGGGAATGAAGGAAAACTTCAACGGAAACATAATAAGCCTGCCTGCAAACTGACCATGCCGGCTGCCTAAAACGGGCAGACGCCACGTCGGCACATAATAGAGACAGCTTATCTCAGATTAATACAATACTAATTAAATATTTAAGCCTATGAAAAGAAATCTTTATTTTGTTTCTCTCTTCCTGTTTTTCTTCTCATTAAAAGGCATTGCGGCCATTCCTGAAGGGGCAATACCATTTATCTTTGACAGGCATCTGTATTTTCAGTGTACGCTTAATGACACCATACCTGTTACCCTAATTTATGACACCGGGGCTGATTTTCTATACTTAGACCAAGATTATCTGAAAGTAAATAATCTTCAAAATGCTTTCGGCAGAAAAGGCAGGGCCAAAATAGGGGGAGCAGGCAACAGCGGACCTCAAAGCGTAGAGATATTCATCGAGCCCGTCAAGATTCACTGCGGCGATATGGAATATCAAAACAAGATTACTCCTATAATTAAGCTGCGTGACATTCTCGGCAGACATACCGACGGCTTGTTAGGCAACACTCACCTACTGACATCTCCTCTGGAAATCAATTTTAGCGAGGGATACATAAAACAGCTTAAAAAACCGTTTAAAGATGATTTGCTTGATAACTATATAAAACTTGACGCACGATTTGAGAAAAACCGTATTGATGTAAAGGCCAAACTTCAGATTGACGAGAAGAACACATTGGAAGGATGGTTCAGAATGGATTTAGGATGTGGATCCTCAATCAGTCTTACTAACGAAGCAGCATCTTCTCTGAATATTGATGACATACCGAAAGCATACTTCAGGACACAAGCCGGCGGCATTGGCGGCGGTTCTGACCAGTTTATTATAAGAGCCGCGCAATTCTGTATGACAGATACACTTAAAGACATCGTAATAGATTATTCTGTTAATGAAAAAGGCGCTCTGTCATTTGGTAAGCCATATTTAGGTCTGATTGGAAATGAAATATGGTCGTTATACGATATTGTCTTAGATCCGGAAAACTCTTCAGTGTGGGTGAAACGCAACAAGAATAAAGGAGTGTACATGCAATCATCTGTAACCCATATGGCAACTTTTGACCGCACGGATATTTATGAAGGATGGATAGTGAACGGATTATACAAAGGCGGAATAGCAGAAAAGGCCGGTATTGAAATTGGAGATATAATCATAGCCATAAACAACCGTCCGGTAAAAGAAATAACATGGGAAGAACAACGAAAGGGGCTAAACCTTAATGGAGAAGTTGAATATACCGTCAAAAAAGCCGACGGAAAGATAGTTTGCTATACATTACACGTTGACAAACAGATAATCTGATTTAATGCCTGACTAAATATTAAGTTTTTTATAATCGGGAGAGAAATTCTTATTTTTATAGGAATGAAGCTAAGATAGCCCTATTGCCGTTTTATATTGAATATCTTGCCGTCCGCTATTTTCTAGACATAGCCCGTTATGCCTGCTAAATAGCAGACGGCAAGACAGCAATATGTAAAAAAGATGGAAGGAAACATCAATCTGCCTACAGAAACAAACCATATACCGGCTTACGACCGATAAAGGTTAAACAGGCTCTTGGGCAAATATGATAAAAATATGAAAAACTGTTTGAGCGTTAGCATTTTATTAGTATCTTTGCAGACAGAATTTTAAGCAAATCACAATAAGGATTATTCCGTTGTGAAAACATTGAGGCTGGCTCGTCGTCCTTTAACGGCGGGCATTTTTTATAATGGCCGAAAGGCTTTGACAAATGGGTATTGACAACAAGATTTCACAATAAGTTATGGACACTAACATTTCCGACTATGAGATAATGGCGCCCGTGGGCAGCCGCGAGAGCTTGCAGGCAGCACTGCAGGCCGGTGCCGACTCGATTTATTTCGGCATCGAGAAGCTGAACATGAGGGCTCACTCGGCAAGCACGTTCACCATTGACGACCTGCGCGAGATTGCAGCTACGTGCGGCGAAAGGGGCGTGAAGACTTATCTGACGGTGAACACCATCATCTATGACGACGACATAGAGCTGATGCACCAGATTATCGACGCTGCCAAGGAGGCCGGCATATCGGCCGTGATAGCGAGCGACGTGGCCGTGATGACCTACTGCCAGAAGGTGGGCCAGGAGGTGCACCTGTCTACACAGCTTAACATAAGCAACATCGAGGCGCTGAAGTTCTACTCTCAGTTTGCCGACGTTGTGGTGCTGGCGCGCGAGCTGAACATGGAGCAGGTGGCAAAGATACATGAGCAGGCTGAGCAGATGAACATCTGCGGACCGTCGGGCAAGAAGATCCGCATAGAGATGTTCTGCCACGGCGCGCTGTGCATGGCCATCAGCGGCAAGTGCTATCTGAGTCTTGACAACGCGGCGCGCTCTGCCAACCGCGGAGAGTGCATGCAGCTGTGCCGCCGCTCATACATAGTGACCGACAAGGAGACAGGCACGGAGCTAGAGATTGACAACAAATATATAATGAGCCCGAAAGACTTGAAGACGGTGCGCTTCATCGACCGCATGATGAAGGCCGGCGTAAGAGTGTTCAAGATTGAGGGCCGTGCGCGCGGCGCTGAGTATGTCTACACCGTGGTGAAATGCTACAAGGAGGCCATACAGAGCGTGCTTGACGGCACGTTCACCGAGGAGAAGAAGGACGAGTGGGACGAGCGCCTGGCAACGGTGTTCAACCGCGGATTCTGGGACGGCTACTACCAGGGACAGCGCCTTGGCGAATGGAACAAGAACTATGGCTCTAACGCCACGGAGCGCAAGGTTTACGTGGGCAAGGGCGTCAAGTATTTCTCTAAGCTCGGCGTGGCAGAGTTTACGTGCGAGGCGTGCGAATTCTCAGTAGGCGACAAGATGCTTATAACGGGTCCTACCACGGGCGTGATGTATGTAACCGTAGAGGAGATTCATGACGACACTCATGCCGTTGAGACAGCGCAGAAGGGCACCCGCGTATCGTTTAAGGTACCCGACAAGGTGAGACCGAGCGACAAGCTGTTTAAGCTGGTTAAGGTGGAGCCGAAGTATTAAATTTTAGGAGTTAAAGGAGTTAGAGTAGTTAACGGAGTTAAAGTCAAATGCTTTTCTTCTTGGGAGTTAAGGAGAAGTTCCTTGAGCATAGCGAAAAAAGACAAATGTTTTTCTTCGTAGGAGTTAAAGTCAAATGACTTGTTGCGTAAGAGCAAATATGACAAAGCTGCTTATGACGACAGAATAGAAACGGAAGCTATTGGTTTCTCCTTGACATACGGATTAAATAAACACATAAAAAACAAAGGATATTATGACAATAAATGAAGCACAGGACGAGGTGATTGAGGAGTTTTCTGACTTCACCGACTGGATGGACAAATATCAGTTGCTCATTGACCTGGGCAACGAACAGAAGCCGCTCGACGACAAGTATAAGACGGAGAGTAACCTCATTGACGGCTGTCAGAGCCGCGTGTGGCTGCAGGCTGACTATGAGGACGGCAAGATTTATTTCACGGCTGAGAGCGACGCGCTCATCGTGAAGGGCATCATCGCCCTGCTGATACGCGTGCTGAGCGGACACACGCCGCAGGAGATTCTCGACACAGACCTCTATTTCATCGACCGCATCGGTCTGAAAGATCACCTCTCGCCCACCCGCTCAAACGGCCTGCTGGCAATGGTCAAGCAGATCAGAATGTATGCGCTGGCGTTCAAAGTTAAAAACTAAAAGTGAAGAGTGAAGAATTCATTTGAATTGACAATTCATAATTTCCGCCTTCTTGGTCAAATCATAATTTTCAATTCTCAATTATCAATTCTCAATTTGAATCGATGCGCAAGTTAAAGGTTACGGAGATGAACCGTCTGACGGTAGACGAGTTCAAGAGTTCTGAGAAGATGCCGCTCATCGTGGTGCTCGACGACGTGAGGAGCCTGTATAACGTAGGCTCGGTGTTCCGCTCATGCGACGCTTTCCGCGTAGAGGCTGTGTGGCTCTGCGGCATCACGGCATGTCCGCCCCACGTAGAGATACACAAGACGGCGCTCGGAGCTGAAGACAGCGTTGAGTGGCGCTACTTCAAGACGGCTGCCGAAGCCGTAAGCGAGCTGCACGCCATGGGATGCAAGGTGATGGCCGTGGAGCAGTGTGAAGGCAGCACCATGCTCAACGAGTTTGTGCCCGACGCCGACCAACGCTATGCCGTCGTGCTGGGCAACGAGGTGAAGGGCGTGCGCCAGGAGGTGGTTGACGCCAGCGACGGATGCCTTGAGATACCGCAATTCGGCACGAAGCACTCGCTCAACGTGTCGGTAACGGCAGGCATCGTGGTGTGGCACTTCGCGCAGGAGCACATCAAAGCAGCAAAGCAACAGCAATAATGCCACGGCACCGCAATAAGCGGCGGCATAACACAGAACACATACGGTCCTGAAGCCGGCCGAAATAAAACAACGTCCGCAGATGTCTGCATCAGGCAGAATCTGCGGACGTTGTATTTTCTATCTTGCTAATATAATCCTATCTGTTCCACACCTTTACAGAGCCCAGCCTTGTAGAGATGATGTATGCACCTGCCGGCATGCTGCTGATGCTTATACCCTCCTGCGAGTTATATTTCTTCATGTCCATCAGCACGCCCGTCTGGCTGTACACCCTTACCGGCTCGTTTTCAGCCACACCCGTCAGGCGCACTCTGCCGTCGGCATAAACAGCCTGCACCATGTCCTTCACAGCCGGACGTATCACGTTGATTCCGGTAGACGCCACAGGAGCATATTCCATCACAAGCTCGTCATACACAGCCATCTCGCCAGTGTTTCTGTCCGTCTGATAAACGATGTTTGAGAGTATGGCGTTCTTCGAGTTGAGATAAACCGTTCCGTCCCACTCGTTCTCCACGGGATAAAGCGTGTTGACAGTCTCGAGCGACAGGTCGTGTGTGTATTCATCACGGCTCGACGGCTGCTCCTTCACTTCGCTGTATGTCATCCATTCCACAATGTTTCCGGCTTCGTCATACGTGCACACCTCGCCTCCGGCCGGCATCTTCGCGCCGGTGAAGAAGTCGCCAATGGTGCTTATCTTCTCAACCATACGGTCCTTGTCGTCATAAATATACTTCGTGCCGCTCGAGAACGTCATCTCATCGCCGAAGAACGACGAATAGACATTCTCTTCGTCCAGACGTCCCTTGTCGTCATAAGTATAGATCACCTCCTCGAATTTCTCCGTCAGCGCCTCGTCAACGTAGGTGTTGCGCTTAACGAGCTTGTCGCCTTCGTAGACATACTCATAGACACCGCCAAGTTCAAACTCGCCCTTCTTGCGGTTAAGGTTATAGTTGGCACGGCTTAAGATGCGTCCGTTCTCGTCGTAAGTGTATCTCACCTGCGTAGAATATGTATAGAAGTCGTCGCCCGAGAACTTCTGGTATCCCTTCTCGAGCACCTCGTTTCCGTTTTCGTCATAAACATATTTCAGCGTATAGTCGTAGATAAAGCCTGCCAGTTCGCGATACTGCACCGCACTGTCTACACGGCCGTTGGCATCGTCGTAGAAGTATTTGTAATAGTCGTTAGTGTGCTTCGATGTTATTCCGGTCAGCTTATATTCATACTGCTGGGCAAATGATGCCGAAGAAAACAATACAGCAATGATAAGGGAGATAAAATTTCTGTTCATAATGCGTTTGATTTAGAGGTTATACATGTTGTTTCTTAAAAGCTATAGCATTCCGAAAGCAAATATAAGCAAAATTTTATAAAAACAAAAGATATTTTGTAAAAATGTAATAATCTTTTATAAAATCAGCCCTTAAAGTTAAAATTAGTCGTCATAACAATACAATTTGCAGGCAATTTCAAGGCAAAAAATCTGTCAGCCGTCGCATTGTTTCTATCCATTCAGCCCCTGCGTGCCCTCAGCCGTCCCTATGCTCTTTGCCGGCATCATGCCGTACAACATTTTGAGGGCATAACACACCATGCCAAAGAAAACATCCGGCGGCACCCTGCCATACATTAAACCGCAAACACAATATCTTATATTCAGAATACAGCCGGTATTTTAACCCCTATCTGTTATTATAATCCGGCCGGAATTTTTGCTTTAATACTGAGCGGAATTTTCATTTGACGTTCCGCAGGCGTGGCTGATATGTCAAGAAGAAGCCGCCAAAAGACGGACGACGAAGGCAGGAATAAGCCGAACAGGCTGAGCTATATGCTGCCTAAGAAGCCTTTTAAGACAATAAATGCGGCAGCCCGGACACTTGTCCCGACTGCCGCATTCAACGCGTCATACCGCATTATATTATATCACGTCAGGCACCTGCCGCGCCCTGACTTATTATGTCTATAAGTATAGGCTTCATTCCGCCGACGAAACATTCAACGGCGATGACCATAAGCAGAAGGCCCATAAGGCGCATCATGACGTTGTTGCCCGTCTCGCCGAGCACGCTCACAAGGCGCGTGGAGGCGCGCAGGATGAAGTATGTAAGCACGTAGATAAACACTATCGAGCCTATCAGTATGCTCTTCATCGTTATTGTATGGGCGTCGCTCATCAGCACGATGGTGTTGGCTATGGCGCCCGGACCGCAGAGCATAGGTATGCCCAGCGGCGTTATCGATATGTCGTTGGCATAGGTCTTTATCTCGTCAGAGTTGAGTTTCACGTGTGTGTAGCGTGCCTGCAGCATGTCGTAGCCTATCTTGAAGATTATCACGCCGCCGGCTATGCGGAAGCCGTTGGTGGATATGCCGAAGAACATGAAGATAAACTGGCCGGCAAAGGTGAACACGATGAGGATGATCAGCGCCGTGATGGTGGCGCGCTTTACGATAGACTGGCGCTGCTCCTCGCTCATGCCCTGGGTCATGGTAAGAAACACGGGCATCGTGCCGAGAGGATTGGCAAGCGTGAAGATTGACGTGAGGCACAACAGTGCGTAAGGAAGTAATGTTTCCATGGTTTTTTAAATTTTTCTGCAAATTTATAAATAAATTAATAATAAAGACATAAATGTCATGAAAAATAAAAATAATAACCGCCCAATGATTATTTCGGCTACGCGTGCCGGCAAATACAGCCGCCCAAAAAGCACACAGGACAGCGCCGCAAGGACGCATATTAGGGGTTTCCCTATGCAATTTAGGCCTTTTCCTTTTGACATCTCGCCATTTTTTAGTTTCTTTGCACCAAGTAAACAATATTCAGAAACTTATGAGCACGAAAACAATTAAGAGATTTGCCATAGCCGCACTGGCAGCAACAGCACTCTCACTGCCGGCATCGGCACAGAATTATTGCCACAGCCGCTACTACAACGAGAGCACCGGAAGACTGGAATATTCTTACGGACGCCACGACAGCGGACTGGGCACGGGCAACATGTATTACGGTTTCCGCATAGGCCCGGCGTTCTCAACGGTCAACTCTGACGACCCAACGCTCGACGGCAGCGACTCGCAGACAGGCCTGACCGTAGGAGCAGTGGTGGGCATTCCGCTGTCGGCCGACATCCCGCTCTACCTTGAGCCGGGACTCTTCTACACCGAGAAGGGCGGAAAGAAGGACATAATAAACGACATGGGCGAGAAGAAGAAGATGACCTACGACCTCAACTACATAGAGGTGCCAATAGTGCTGAAATACATTTACAGCGTCACCGACCACTTCTCCGTGCAGCCGCAGTTCGGCGGATATCTGGCATGCGGCGTGGGCGGCAAGATGAAAAACTATGACGAGCGCAAGGCCTTCAGCTCGTTCTCCGACGATGCCTTCCAGCGCTTTGACGGAGGTCTGCGCGTAGGATGCGGCGTGGCTTACGACCTGTTCTACTTCGACATAACATACGACATCGGTCTGTCTAACATCTGTCACGACACATTCGACACGTCGCACAACGGATGTCTGTCGCTCAACTTCGGCGTAAACTTCTAAGTCTGCCGATGCCGTTCCAAAGTGTGTACCCGGACGCATGCCACAAGGCATGACGACAACATATCACAATTTATTTTATAATGTTATTTTAAACTGAGGCTGCCTGCCCGCAAGGGTCACGGCGGCCTTTTTCGTAGAAAGCCTTACGGGCTGTGCCACCACCCGTAAGACAAGCGGTCAGCCCAGCCCAAATCCGGCGTTATTGTTCAGCCTGAATTTTTGCCTCATAACAATCCCGACGCATATAACAACACACCCCACAATGCGCCCCACATGAAGCCTCTGTCAGGCCGAACCGCAACAGCCTCACTACACCTGTCTGCCTTCTGCCATAGAGCGCTCCGCCTGCAGCAGCCACTCCTTGCGCCATACGCCCCCGGCATATCCCGTCAGGCTGCCGCCCGAACCGATAACGCGGTGGCAGGGCACTATGAGCGACACGGGATTGCGCCCTATCGCCGCCGCCACGGCCCTCACAGCCCCAGCGCCACACTCGCCGCAGGCAGCCATGCGCAGCGTCAGTTCCTTGTATGTCAGCGTAGTTCCACATGGAATGTCCATCAGCCTGAGCCACACAAGGCGGCTGAACGGCGTGCCTGTAAGGCTCAGCGGCGGCACAAACTGCGGCTCATGGCCGCTGAAATATTCGTCGAGCCACCTCGCCGCAAGCCTCAACACGGGCACGTCTGCCTCTTCGGTCCTACCGGTCAGCGTGCTGCCGTAGTGCTTCTGTCCGTCAAACCACAGCCCCGTAAGCCTGTCGTCGCGGCATGCCAGGGTTATCTCTCCCAGCGGCGAATGATATTTGCATGTAAATGAAATGTCGCTCATGCGGATATGTTTTTACCTGTTAAACGATTAATGCGGCACCACAGACTGCCCGTTTACATGTCCGGCGCCACATTTCATCATAATATATGGCACGACAGAAACAGACTATACACACCAGAAAGCCTCATGCCGCCATACGGCTTTGCTCATTCAAGGAGCTACCTCCGTTTGCTCTCAGCCACGAATCTTCGCAGCAGAAAGGTCAGAAAATATGGAAATGTATAGAATTTGCCGTTGAATCCGATGTTCCTGTAGCCCAGTTTGATGCCATATTTCACGTCATTATATTTGTCGTCATTCAGCAGTCTGTTCAGCGAAGGCGTAGCCCCGTCGTTGGCCTTCACCTCCACCGGTATGAGCGAATCGGCGTCCCTTATAAAGAAGTCCATCTCGAGAGCCGGCCTGTCGCTGTGATAGTAAAACAGCCGGTAGCCCTGCTTTACGAGCATGTCGCCTACGATATTCTCGTATATCGCCCCTTTGTACGTGCCGAGATTCTTGTTTGCCCTCAGGTCTTCCTGTGCCTCCTCGTCGAGCGAGGCTATCAGCAGTCCTGTGTCCTTAAAGTATATCTTGTACATCTTTGGGTCGTAGTTGCCTTTCAGCGGCAGCTCGGGCTGATTAAGACAGTAGCACACGTTCACCACTCCGGCATCGGCGAGCCATTCAACGCATCCCATATAGTCTCTGTTGCGTGCGTTTCTGGCTATCTTGGTTATCTGAAACCGCTTGTTCTCCTTTGCCAGGAAGGTCGAGATATGGTTATACACCGCCTTCACCTTTGCCTTGTCCAGGCCTTCAACATATTTTGTTATGTCCTCCTCATAGTCTTTCAGCAGCTGGCGCTGAATGTCGAGCGTGCCGCTGAAATTCTTGTTCCTAACATACGTGCTGACCACTTCGGGCATGCCTCCGATTATGACATAGTCGCGGAACAGGCTCATCAGTGTGTCCATCTGCAGTTCAGACAGAGGTCTTACATCAAGCATGTGACTTAGCAGGTCGGCCGTGAACTCGTCATTATAGCCCATTGCCCACAAAAATTCCTCAAAGTCCATCGAGTGCATCTCGTAGTCCTCCTTATATCCCACGCTGTTCGATTCTATCTCCCTGTAGCTTATCCCCATGAGCGAGCCTGAGCAGATTACGTCGAAACGGCCGTCGAGCTTAAAAAACTTCAGCGACGTGGCGCAGTTGGGGCACGCCTGAAGCTCGTCGAAGAAAAATATGGTATTGCCGGGAATAAACTTCAATTCAGGATTCAGCAGTGATATATTCTTCAGTATTGCGTCCACCTCAAATCCGTCGTTGAATATCTCACGGTATTTTTTCTGCTCGATAAAGTTTATCTCTATCACGCTTGCATAATTCTGACCGGCAAACCACTCTACTGAGCGCGTCTTGCCTATCTGCCTGGCGCCCTTTATGATAAGAGGCTTCCTGTCTGGTCTGTTTTTCCAGTCAGTCAGATATTTGTCAATCTTTCTTTTCAACAACTTCTCCATATCCATAAACGTCTTGATACATCTGCAAATATAGTAAATTTCACATTTTCCGCATCATAAAAACCCAAATTTTTCACACTTTCCGTGCCATATCACCCCATTATTTTCACATTTTCCATACAATATACAGCCATAAATTTCACACTTTCCGCATCCAAAAGGCCTATAAATTTCACATTTTCCCCTTATTAAGACCAAAAGTGATCAGCTGTATAAGCAGACTAAGCCAACTGACAATGCTTATTCTGACAGTATCTGCGTAATGACATCATGAAGGTCGTGCGGCACACTACACACCGTGGCGCCGGCGCATTTTGTAAATATTTCAGATGAACCCCATACCGTTTGACGCCTTCAGAATGCCCATGCTCCTCACGTCTCCGCGATTTTGTCTGAAAAACGTCAAAAAACGAGCATTCACACTAAAGCATTGGCATACAGACATTTAAGCCATTTTGAAAGCAAAAGCCGCAGTGTTAAAATATATTACTCTGCCACTTTCGTTGCAAAGCCCATAGGTTTACGCTCCAAAAGCAGTGCTATTGCAACGCAAAACAAGCCCTTCCATGCCCCAAAAACATCATCTTCACACACTCTTTAGCCGCACAAAAGCAAACATAAGTTAAAACAAAGACACTCAGTACGCCACTTCTTTAACATCCATTAAGGTCTTCTTCTCCAGATTACAAAAAAATTTTGTCCTGACTTTTTACCGCGTTTTTAGTTTTTGTATGAAAGTAGTGAAATTATTTGTTGATACAATATGGGCAAATTTTATCATCAATGCCAATAACGTTCCAGAAGATACAAAAGCAAGGCAAATTCAGAAAATTACCATAACTATAGAATTTTGTTTTTTACATAAACAAGCACAAAAAATCAATATAATTTGCCAAATCACATTAAATTTTAGAGATTTGGCAAATTATAGCTTATTTTTAATCAAGAATAGCTCAGATCAATATAAATATTATCATTGATGTCATTGATTAAAATCAGCATTTATCCTATTATTCGATGCAATATGTGTACATCTTTGATTATCAATAGTATGGCGCTCTAAAATGTACAGCCAGCAAGTTGGCAAGTATCTGAAAATGTGTAAGTTAATGATTTTTAGCTTCATTCTCGACTTATCCTCCATTTTGAAAAGTAAGTGTAATTTCTTGAATATCAAAATGCGGTACAAAGATTTGTGGATAATACCATTTTTGATGAGAAAAGGTACAAAAATAGCTCTGAAACCGAATGGGAATCAGAGCCGAAATTTTAGGCAGTTATATATCCTACACAACAAGTAACATATAACTTCCTTGTTTTTTTCTATTTATTTTTAATATCATTATAATTTTTTATACACCGCTCTAGTTTAGTGACTAAATCATTTGAATCCTGTATTTGTTCTCCATAAATAATACATTTATCTTTGTATTCTTGATAATCTTCCAATCGCTTGTCTGTTTCGTACATATCAATCCTATTCCAATGTTGCCATCTAAATGTGTATTCTTTATATACAAAATCAATATGCCAACCATAGAACATTTTAACTGGCTGCGTGTCTAATAACTTCCCTTCTGTTATTTTTACCTTCTTTTTTTCAATAAGTTCACTTAAAAATTTATCTCTATTGTTTAGTGTCAAGATGATACCTGTGCTACTCGGATATAGCGATAGTCCATCATAAATCCAACGAATGTAATACTTGTCACGATTGCCATAATAACCAGTATTAATTTTTGCAATTAAATTAGTATTAACAATTCTATTAAACGCAATATTACGCCAGTTATCATTGTTTACAAGAAATGTTGAATCACATATAGATTTACCCATAAGTAAATTATGGATAGGCCTTGCGTAAATATTGGTTCTCATTAAAATGTTGTTACGCCATGTGGCAATAGAATAACTGAATATAAATTTGTCATTATGTGGATATGATTGAATTTGTTTCTCCCAGTCGCTACAATATGATAATATAATACGGTTAGCAATAGCATCATTTTGCCCATATTCTGTTAATCCATTCACATTAAAATACTTGTTAGCGTTCTCCCATTTTTTTGAAAAATTGCTCCAATCATCCATAGTCCCGTTTTCATCAGTAAACAAAAAACGAATGGCACCCCTAAAAAAGGCATAATTCTCAGCTTCGATAATCTGTGTCTCATCAGGTCCTATCGCATTTGCATCCGCTTGCTTTATAAGAATCTGTTTTGCTTTGGCGATTTCTTCATTAAAACGATTATTAATTTCTGATTTTGAGGGTTCTTCTTTCTGATTTTTCAGTTCGTTATAAATATCTAGAGGGTTATGAATCTTATTAATAATGTTAATTGCTGCTTGCATTGCGCCAATACTTCTTATTGCAGGAGTATCATTTCCATCATAATCAGAAACTAAGTTCCAGATAAAACGCATCCAATTTTTTAATGAAGTGCCATCTTCATTAGTTGTACCTGATTTAAAATATTTGCATATTGCATAGAAAACGACTCTCTCCATCTGATTGAGGGTTGTTACCTCATATATCCTGTTGCCAGAATTGTCATCTATAGTCTTCCATTCCTCACCATCTTTGCAAAATTTTGGAATAAAATGAAAGTCCTTATTCCAGCTACAACCTAATATGTCGTGTATATTCTTACATTTTCTAAAGCTACTGTAAAAGTTATTCAGAATTGTGTATATATCATTGATTATTTCTGAGTTTAAAAAATGCCTATAAAAATTAAACGAGGTATAAGCAATTTTTTTGTCGTTATCCTTTGGGTTTTTTAAATCACTGAAATAGGCATAATAAACATCTTGAGACGCATTGTCATCTTTAAAACCATCTTTCGTGATAACGAGATTATAAAAATAGCGATTAAAGAAAGCAAAATAGATTTCATCTACTCTTCCCAAGCCTTTACCGTTTTCCCAGAAAATGTCAGTCCATTTATTGTCAATATCGCTCGAAAATGCTAAAGTATAAGGCATTTTTCGGCCATCGCAGTCAACTAGTTGATTGAATACCTCTCTCTCTGGATTAGAACTGTCTTTCATCCAACCAATTAAATCTGCCTTGAAATTTTCAAAACTTGTTAAGGCCTTACCACGAGCATTCATTTTTATATACAAATCATCTGAAATTGGAATTTCATTAGAATTCAAAGGTAAAAAATTGAAAGTGATTTGATTATTTTCCGTCAAATATTTCCAATACGCGGGGAAGTCTTTATTGTTTTCAAACAGTTTTTCAATGCCATCAATTAATTCTCTATCCTGACTATTTGTATTACTAGTACCACTCAACATTCTGAGCATAGCCTGAATGGTTGGGTCTTGTTTCCATATAGAGAAAAACCATGTTTGACTCATTATGTGTTTTACGATATTGTCAGTTTTTTTGTATTCCAATTCACACAGTTTTTCACAAAACTCTCGTGAAGACGTTCGTGTTTCGTATGAGAAATTTTTTAGTGTACTAATTGTCTTGACTATTTCTTGTTTCGATGCTTCAAAATTTTCTAATTTGACAGATTGATCTTTAAATTTCTTCTTTTCGTCTTCTTTAAATGAAGCCAGATTTGTCTTTCCTGCATGATAAGCTACATACCAATGCAATAGCCAAAGAGTAGTCAAACGTTGCTGACCATCAAGCGGATACATAGTCTTATCATTTTCTGTGCCATAGACAAAATCAAGTTCTATTGACCCGTTTTTAAAAATAGCATTACCCAACTGTTCTAAAAAACTCTTTCGTACATATTCTTTACCTTCACGACCCTGTGCATAATCGCGTTGGATAATCGGAATAACTATTCTCTTTTCCGAAATAAGTTGCCAGAACGTATATTTATTATATCCCATAGTCTCAATCCTTCTGTTATAGTTTATCAATCTTTTCTTTCTGGTCTTCTATAAAATCAGCGATAGACAAAACATTATTTATATCCATAAGATATGCTTTGGCATCTTGTCTTTCCCAGCAACGCAAAACATTTGTCTGTTGATTATAGTATTTTAAGAAAACATTCTTTGTACATGGAGGTATGAATGAAACTCCATTTTCCCCCTTATCCTTTTGAATAATCCTTCGCCTTTTTGCGGGAAAAATCGCATTACCATAACTTCTATTTGTGCTGGAATCAAGCAAGCAATAATTCCAAATCAAATTTTTCTGATTGATGTCACCTTCTTTTTTAGGTTCTTGTAATCTTTCACAGCCCTTATTTATATATTGATCAATTTTGAATGCCAAATTATCAAAGTCCTCCGGTTGATCTTTTGCCTTAATAAATTGAAGAATCTCTCTTTTTATATTATCATCACTAATTTCTTTCAAACAATCAGTTAGCCATTCCTTTTGGTCACTGAACTTGATTAAGGGGTTAGTGGTATCAGAGTCAATATGCTCCATATCCCAACTTTCTTTCTTCATTAAATGAAAAGGGAATTTATAGAATATAGACATGCCATATTTATTTTCTTCCAACTTCTTGTTTTGAGCAATAACTGTTTGGAGATTATAAAGAAGTAAAATCGGATAACATGCGGTTTTGGGCTTACCTTTTTCATATTCCTGTTGTAAATTATTGCAACTTTTTAGATTGTCTTTGATTCTTATCTTTACATAATTTACGAACGACTCTTTTTCTCCATCGTATTTTTTTATCAAAGATTCAATCTTTTCGCCTCTTTCTACTAAGAAACCAACATAATGATATAATTCCAAATCATTAAACCACTCTTTGAAGATCAGGAAATAACGTTTGATAATTAGCCAAGTTTGTCTAAGCCACTCTGAATCTATTTTATGCTTGTTCAGATTAAAATAAAGATAGAAGTAACGGAAAATAGTGTGCTCGTCAATGCCAATTTCTTCGCTATATTTTTCATTCACTATTTTTTTTAATTCCTTCTCATCGAGATTTATATTGGATATCTTGGTATTTTCGGTTAATAATTCTTTTAATTCTAACGCATCTTGTTTTCTTATCAAATCAAAGATATAATCAATTCTCGTAGGTTTGGAGTATTTAAGCTCATTTTGAATAAACAGCCAAAATTCGTCGTTCTGCAATGTGTATTCAATCTCATCCCATTCGTTCGCGATTTCAATTTGTTGTAATCTGACAGAGTCTTGGTCTTGATTTTTGAAATTCGACGCATTCAAGAACAATGCCTTGATAAGTTCCGAATCGGTCAAGGCAATCTTGCCAATATTTAGACGAGTAAAGACTTCGATAGGATGCGCTTCTTTGGTCTCATACCAGATAAATTGAACTTTTGATTTTATTGTTTCAAGAAACATCGTTTTTAAACTTTCATCCTTCCCATTGAACCAATTGCTAATTGTGACATAAGCTTTGTGCATGTGGTAAAAATCAATATTGCTTTCAGCTTCGGCATTATTTTTTCTGGAAATATCATTTAGAAAATCTTTTGACTCTGTACGTGTTTCATATTCTAGTTCATAAGATTTTTCTTGCAAAACGGTTAAAATGATTTTGATTGTTGTCAATCTTTGCTGGCCATCAATAACCTCCCAAGAACCTAATAGAAATTGCTTTACCTCATCTATACTATTAGCCTTCTTAATTTTCGAGAGTATATCTTGGTCTCGTTCTTTAACTACCAATGGCTGAATGCAGTATATATTATTTGTTCCGTTGTCAATAAATTCCTTTATGTCATTCAACAGGTCTTTTACTTGTTGTTCGGTCCAGCGATAACCACGTTGGTAACTTGGTATAAAGAACTTCATTCCAAGTAAATTACGAACAGATTTTAAGGTTATGTCATTTGGCATATTAATCATAAAGTTTTTTAATTATAAATCATTTTGCGAAATATTCAGTCTTCAACCAATAGGCATAAATCGGATCCTGGAATGAGATTTCACCGGCCTTATTATCCAATATATCATTCTTGATAAGGGCTGCCTTTGAACGGGATATTGAGGTCGTTGAAGAGATTTGATAGCGATGCATCACTTCAGTCGAACTGATGGCTTTTTCGCCGGCTATAAGGGCTTTAAGATAGTTCAACTGCTGTGTCGTAAGTGTCTCAGTGATTGTTACAAACAGCAGACTTAACTGCTCCACTAATGCCGTGTGTGCCTCACGCACAATCTCAACAGTACATACATCCTTTGTTCTGAGCCATGAAAGCTGTGCCAGCTGTTGTGCGTAGTATGGATGGTTATCCACGAGCTTTGCTATCAAATGGCTTGCTCCATCGTCGATGTTCTTGCCTGTATCAGCGAAACGACTCTTGAAGAATTCCACGAGGCAAGGCGTTTCAATCTTATTTAGAAACATCAGATTACCGAACTTATAGAATGGTTTAGACGAGTCGGTAAAAACTTCCATCATCATGTGGCGCTTGCTGCCATAGAGACAATAGGCCACATTCTGGTGCAGCTGCCAATGGGAACGCAACTTTTTTTGGAAATAGTCTGGGTCAGTAAATTCTGCGATATTTTGGAACTCATCTACGCAAATCACGATTTTCAGCCCCTTTTTCCTGGCAATCTTTTCGGCAAGGTCGAGCACTTCATCTGGGTTGCGCTTTACCTCCTCCCAATCAAAGTCGATTGAAATCTCATTGGTGGGGTCCATACCGATTGTTATCTTGGGGACAAGATGCGAAAAGAAACTCTTCGCGCTCTCTATTGCTTCCTCCCATTTTGAGGAAGTGGCGGCAATAACCTTCTGGGCGAGCAGTGAATAGAAATGCTCCTCGCTACGAACATTGAAAAGGTCGATATGGCAGATTCGGAGGTTGCAGTCCTGCGCCATCGCTAACTTTGCAGCCTTATTTACAAGTGAACTCTTACCCCAACGACGAGGAGATATAATAATTGTATTGATTAACGACGTAAAGCTCTGAAGCAGGTCGGCTGTTTCTTTCTCACGGTCGGTAAAATTCTTCTCGGTAGCAATCTTTCCAAATATAAACGGAGTTTCCATAACGCTCTATTTTTGATTTCCAACACAAATATAATACATAAAATGTAATTACAAAAATTGTTGCAACAAAAAGTGTATATACATTTTTTGTAGTATTTTAATGGCCAGCATCGTTTTTATATAAATATCATGCCAAAGATTGTACAACCATAATGGGCTTGAGCATTTTTATAGAAACAATATATTGTTTGTTAGAGGTGAAATACGAACTCTATGAATAAAATAATAGTGTTTAGTATTTTCAAAAATTTATAAGCGGACAAAAAGACGGCTGAAAAACATGAATGCACAAAATAGATAAAGCTATGCGCGGGATAATGACTGATTGGGGTTAAAATCATCATTATCCGATTCTTCTCTAACTCACAAGATGTATTGTTCGGGGATATTATGTCGTTCTATTTCGCCTTCAAACCGGCAGATATAAATAGAGCCTTGGGAACGAAACTTCGCTCGCCTTATCACGTAGGAAAAAAATACTATTTACGCCTATTTGCCGAGGGAGACTGCGGAAGAAGATGTAAATTGTCGGGGGACTGGCTCTACTTTTCACCGCGTTTGGGCCACAGGGTGTAGTCTAAGGCGCGGTTGCTGTCGGGAGCAATCTCTATCGGAGCGTTGTCCTGCCGTGCGTCGTCTGATGCCGTGGAACGGTTGTAGAGCGTAACAGCCACATAAGCAGTGAGCGCAGCAACAACTAATGCCAGCAATGCAACCACGATGCGCTGACGGTTGTCTGTGCGCGGCAGCGACATCACGGCCGACATGTCTGCCGGACGCTCAGAGGCGTTGCGCCGGGTGCAGGCTGCGGCTATGCGGCGCAGATAGGCGTCGCCAGTAAGCCGGGCCATGTCTCTTACCACCATTCCGAACGAATAGATGTCGGCCTTTATGTCGGGCTTGGCGTCGGGCTGAAGCTGCTCCGGGGCGATGTAGCCCGATGAGCCGGCAGGACATTTCAGCACGTTGAAATAGTCGCTGTCCGACAGGCTGAAGTCTATCAGCTTGGTGTTGTGGCCGTTGTGCGTTATCATTATGTTCGAAGGCTTCAGGTCGCGGTGTATTATCTGCTTGCTGTGTATGTATCCGAGTGCGTCGGCAAGCTGCTCGGTTACTCTGCGCGCCATGTCGGGCGTCAGCGTCTTGCTGTCAATGAGGCTTTTCAGTGTGTCGCCGTCGATATATTCCATAACGATGACCGTGCCCAGCTCTGCCACTTCCTCCATGCTTATGGTGCGGCAGATGTGCGGATGGTCCATCTGCAGCCCAATCTCAAACTCCTTGGCAAGGGCCTGACGGTAGACGGGCGTGTAGGCAAAGTCGGGCTTCAGGCATTTCAGCGTATAGCGCTTGCCGAAGCGTGTAGCTGTCAGCAGGCGCGTATGTCCCGACCTCGACACATAGAACTCGCTTATGTCTCTGAAGGCGTTCTGCACGGGTATGCGCACGGCACTGTCCATCTCGCCGTCTATGTCGCTCATGTATCCTGAGGGGCTGTCGTCCAATATTTCGGTGTCTGAATTGTTCATTTCTCGATGTTGATGACGTTAATTATGGTTAGTCCGCCGTTGCGGCCTGCCACAAAGGGGGCCGTGCGGCCGTCAGGTCGCTCGATGTAGGGCAGATAGAGCGGCTGCTCCTTGATGAAGCATCCTGTGACGAAGCTGTCGCCGGGCACGAGCTTGCTGTTCTGCGACAACACCACCTCATAGCGGCTCTCGCCCACGTAGCGCAGACGCACCAGGCGGTTGGGGCTCCAGCCTATCTCCACCTCCGTTCCGGCATCGAGCTCGTTGCTGATGAGCTGCTTGGCGTTGAAGAACGACGAGTTGTAGCGTGTGCTTGTCTTGAGCCACGAAACAAAGGCGTAATAGTTGGCATGGCCAAGATATTGGGCCAGGATGTCGAGCGTAAACATGCGCGGCTTGTGGCTGTCGTTGACATATCCCCAGAGCCTCTTGAGCGTCGACGCGGACACGTTCTGTCCGGTGTCGTGGCTCAGATGAACCGAAAACTCCTCAAAGTCGGTTGTCGTGCCGAGCGTCTTTCCATATTTCTGTTCAATGAGCAGCTTCAGCTCCTCTATTTCAGGTGTATTCATTGTCATAAACTTAAATGCTGTTTTGTTTGTAAATGAGCAGCACGCGTCATTCCTCCACGATGGTACCGAAGCGCTTCCAGCTCGAGTCGGCACGATAGAAGTTGCGCCGTCCCTTGGGCACGTGCAGCGTGCATGTAGGCAGAAAGTCGGGCGTGCTGGTCAGGGCGTTGCTGTTGCAAACGGGCGGATACTGTGCGTCGACATACAGATGCTCAAGCGGACAGCCGTCGAACACATAGTCGGATATCAGCTCTGTGGCTGCACCGAGGCGCACCGTGGTGAGCTTGTCGCACTTCTGGAAGGTGGCTGTGGGTATGAGTCTAAGCCCTGACGGCATGACCACTTCCTCTACACTGCTGTCGTAGAACACGGCCTGCCCTATCTCCGTGAGGTTGTCGGGCAGGGTGAAGCGTGTTATGTGGCAGCCCTGGAAGGCATAGTCGCCTATGGCCTTGACGGTAGACGGCAGCGTATAGTCGCCCTGCTTGCCTATGGGGAACCACAGTATCTCTGTGGCACCGGCGTCGAACAGCACTCCGTCGATGCTGCTGTATGCAGTGTTGGCTGCCGACACGTTGATGGCGGCGAGCGCCGTACAGCCCGACGACGGACTGATGTCGGTGGCTGATGCCGGTATGGTTATCTCTCTGAGCGCCGTGCAGTTCATGAAGGCGTCTTTCTCTATCTTAACGGCATCGGAAGGCAGAGTAACGCTTGTAAGCAGGGTGCAGTCGGCAAAGAGGCCGTAACCCACTACATTATTCTCGGTGTATCGCGACGAGCCGTACACTCCTCCGCCCTCCACGATATGGGCGTCGGCCATGTTTACCTGCGCAAGGCGGCCAGCCGTGGCAGAGCCGTCGATGTCGCGTCCCATCATCTGGCGCAGGCACCGCAGGTCGTCGCCGTTCATAGGACCGGCAATAGACAGCGTAGTATACTCGTATTTGCTGTCGCCCATAAGTTCTTCAAACTCGCCCGCATTGGCCAGCAGAACGGCATCTGACGTGGTTATGGTCAGCGCCTCGCCCACGCTTTCGCCCTCGCCGTTGGCGGCGTAGGCCTTTATCTCGTAGGTGGCATTCTGGCGCAGTCCGCCTATGCGCACCCTCATGCCAACGCCTTCAGCGCCCGGCGTCTCAGCCTCTACGCTCTGCGTGTCGCCCGTCTCAATGTCGGTTACGTAGCACCCCGTGGAGGTTATAGTCTCGTTGCCGTCGTCCGTTATTTCATATTCTACAATGACGCTCATTGGACCTTGGCTCAGCACTGCCGGCACGCCCACCGTGGGCCTGTCGTTTGGCACGGTTACAAAGGTCATCGTGTTGCCATGCAGCTCCACGCGGCCGTTGGTGCCATGCAGTCTGTAGTAGTACATCGTGCCCGGCTGAAGCCCCGTCAGCTGCATCTTCACCTTGTTGCCGTCGGGGGCAAGCACGCCTGTGGTGTGGTCCATCTGGTCTGTCGTGCCGTATCTGAAGCGCAGCTCCGGCATGTCGGTGCTTCCCTGCAGCACCACCTCGCCTGCGATGACGGCCTCAGTGCGCGTTACGCCCGAAGCCTCACCCGTTACGAGGCGCGGCTCAAAGTTATCCGGAGCCTCATCGCTGCTGCATGCGGCCAGCGTAAGCAGCAGCGCTATCAGTGTGGTGAGTGATAATATCCTCGTCTTCATCTTTTGCCAATGTTAATGCCTACACCTATGCAGCCCTGCCACTGGCGTCCGGCTATGGTTACGGCAGATGCCGACACGCTTATCCGTCCGAACGACAGCATCACGCCAAGCTCGGCTGCGAGGCCCTTGTGTGTCAGGCCGTCGTTGAGCGCAAGCCCGCCTCCTTCGCTCTCAGCCAGCTCCCATGCCGTGGCCGTGCGGCCATAGCCAATGCCCTCAAACAGGCTGACCATGCGCCCGAGGCGGTGTATCGCTCCGGCCGTCACGGTGTATGTCGAGTGGCGTGTCTGTCCTGTGTAATATGGTTTTATGCTGCTTCCGTCGGTAAATCCTTCCTTGTCGCAGGTGGTTACGGTCTTGCCTATGCTGCGCAGGTCGGCACTTGCATGAACGAAGAAGCCATGGCGGCGCATTAATGCCACCATGACACCCCACGAAGGTCCGTTTTCGTGCATCGAAACTGTAAACATGGCATGAGTCCTGAGCGGCAGCTTCGGCCGCCGATTCTTCACGGCTATTGTGTCGACGATGGTCTTTGTCAGCACAATAGTGTCGTGCTTAAGGGCTATGTCTGGCTTGGGCGAATTGATGACCATCTCGTAGGTCATGTGGCTCTCAAGCGGTTTCTCAAACTTATAGTCGCGCATGACGCCCCATTCAGGATGTTTTATGGTAATCTTTTTTGTGCCTTTGGGCAGATAAAGCCATATCTCGCCTACATTGTCCTTACGCATGACAATGCCCAAAGGCGACGAGAAGGCATATTCGGGCGTGGCCGTAACCTTCAGCAGGGCGCATGCCTCGTCGTTGAGGTCGCGCACCGGAGTGATAAAGGCGCTCACGTCGTTGGGCAAGACGCGAAACTTAGTCACGCTGAACTGCTGTGCCAGGGCCGTGCCGCATCCTGCCATGCAGAGCATGAGCGTCAGCAGCAGTGCCTTTAACGTGCGTATATGTAACATCTTGCCTGTCATATAGGTTTGTTTAAAGTGATAATGTCGTTTGTCTTAGCTTAACTTGTCTTTAGTTACTCCAGGTTGAAGTCTCTGATGTTCATCACTTCGTTATCATCGCTGATGGTCTCTGTCGGCTGCCATGTGCGCACATGTATCAGCGGCATCGACTCGTTGCGGAAGTCCCAGAGCAGGAAGAGGTAGCCGTCGTCAGCATAGCGGTCGCTCTTGTACTGCTGGCGGAGGCTAACGCCGTAGATGCCGTCCATGGTTGGATGGCGCATTATGCGGAAGTCGGAGAACTTTACGCTTATGTTCTTGCTGGCGGCAAAGGCCTTGCTTAGCCGCGATATGTATTCTTTCTTGGTGCGGATGTTATACTCAACACGCGACGCCGGCATAAACTTGCCTTCGCTGCCGGCCTTGGTCTTGACCACGTTGCCCACGATGATGAGGGCCTGCTCGCTGAACACCTGGCGCAGAAAGTCGATGTCCTTGGTGGTGTAGGCCATGCGGAAGTGTTCGCAGTAGTTGAGTATCACGCGGCGGCGCTGAGCATCGTCAACCGACAGTTTACCTGCAAGGATCTTGGCAGCCTCCTTATAGAAAGGATTGCTGCGTGCCATTTGTTTCAGGTCACCGTCGGTCATGCTGCCCGACCTGTCTGCCTTGCCGCTATTCTGTCCGCCTTCGTATGTGCTCTGTCCGGGCGCCTGCGCCATAGTGCTGCTCTCCTCTTGCTCAACCGTGGAGGGTATGCCGGTGCCTGTGCTGAAGAACGTCACGTTGCCGTTGCGGTCGACAAATCCCTCGCGGCCTGTGCCGTTCTCGCGGAAGCGCAGCTGTCCGTTGCGGTAGCGCACGTCGAACATGCAGTTGCGCAGCGGTATGGCGAAGAGCAGTCTGTCGTTTTCGTCTACCACCGCAAAGGTCTCATATCCCTTGCCGTCAACGCGGCCAACAAGCTCGAGCCCCTCATGCAGCCCGTATCTGTTGATGTTTTTTTGCTGTCAGTCTGTCCGAGGGTGGGCTGCAGCCCCAAAGCCACAGCCACACCCCCTAAAATGAGAGTTAGTATGGATAGTATATATATTGTCGCTTTCATTCAAGTTGATAACCGGCAAGACTATTGCCAACCGACAATCTCGCCTCCTATTTCTATTTTAATCTGTTCAGGGTTGCCTGATATTATAAAGTTTACAAGGTGCTCCGTGCCGGGCTTAAACTGGAACGTGCTCTCGTAGAGATACGACACGCCGTCCATCACAACCTCTATCAGCGGCATGCGGTTGGCCACGCGCTGAGGCACTATTATGGCCGAATAGATATAGCTGCTCATCTGTCGGGCCCTTATCGTGGTGCCGTTGCCCCTTACATATTTTGTGGCAACGCCGGCACTTAGGTCTATGGTCGACTCAGGCACAGTGTTGTGCACATATACCTCGGCGTATGTAGGCATCTCGCCCTCAAAGTCCTCACCCTTTATCAGGCGTATGGTGAGCTTGCTCATTATGTGCTTGAAGGCCAGGATTACGGGAGTGTTTGACGCACTGACGTTGTTGGTCTGTGCATACAGGAAGTCGCTGGCCTCATAGCCGTCGGCCGTGCTCTGGTCGGTCTGCACGCTGAAGGGCAGGTCCTCGATAGAGCTTACGGACGTCATGTAGGGATAATAGGCGTAGAAGTTGTACGTGCCTTCATCCCAATAGAGCGTGCGGCTTGCGGTCCATGAGCTGCCGCTGCACGTCAGCGGCTCGTTGTTCACAAGGTTGCCGCCTATCTCGAGGGGCTTGTCGGTGCTGCTTGCGAACAGGCCTATCCTGTCGCCGTTCTCAAATCCCGAGTCGGTCACCCTTGTGCGCTGTGAAGGATGAGTCACCTCAAACCTCATGGGCGTATGCCTTGCGTCTACCGGTGTGTCGTCTTCCTGGCTACATCCGGCTGCTATCAGCGCAACAAGTGCAAGACCTATATGTATAATACGCTTTTTCATCGTCTTTATTATTTAATTTACTTAAAAATTTATACTAAAATAGCATTTTTCACGTTATCCACAATTTCAGTTTCATGTTTTTATCTGTGGCGGCGTGCCTTGCGCATGTTGCTGAGCGGACTGCCCTTATGTATCTTGGGCGGCATGTGCTGTCCGTGCCCGACGCTTACAGAACCGACACCCATGCCACGGGTTACGATGCCTGCATCACGTTTGTCGTTGGCAACAAACTCCTCGAACGAGAATGTCTCGCCGGCATAGCGTTTGATACGCCTTACGATGCTCTCGCGGCTTATTGTGCTGTAATAAGGAATATCGTTGTTCATGCATGAGTTCTGCTCTGAACGGAACACTCCGCGACTGTGCATGAATCCGCCTTCATAGATGTCAACAACATCGCTGTATCGGCTGTCGGAAATAAGGTGGCTCCATGGCACTTCGTGCATCTTGCCCGTAAGCGACAGGTTGTCGTACCAGCCGAGCGACTTTGCCCAGTTGATGGCGTCTACATGGCCGCAGCACGTGCAGTTGCAGAAGTCGATGAAGGCGTTATGGTAGATATACTCGTCGCCAAGTTTGCCGAAGCCGTGGCCGCCTGCCTCATGCTGTATCACTCCGCGGGTGTCGAGCGGATAGCCATAGGTGCTCCGCGGACAGAAGGCTATAGCCGAACCATCCTCCCACATCTGGCAGATGCCGCCGTATTCGGTAGTGTTGGGCACAATTATTATCAGCGTCTGGTTCAGGTTGTTCTGATTTACGGTCGGTGCATTGAGTGCATAGCTGAATATCTCGTCATAGTCGGCACGCAAGCCGACACCACTGGTGAATGTTGTGCCGAAACGGTTGTAGCGTATGGTGTTCACCGTGCCTATACCGCTCTCGTTAGACATGGCAAAGCCAATGTAGATGTTGAAGTATTTTGAGTATGTCTTATAAGGCTCTATGGTTATAAGATATTGTGCAGCCTCTTTCAGGGCAGGAAGACAGTCGCCTTCGGCTATGTCTTTGGCGTTGTATCCGTCGCCTATAACCACAACGTTTATTCCGCCTGTGTTGCCTCGTGTTGCTTTCTGCAGCGTCAGCCACTCGTCTTCACCATAGATGTAGTCATACTGACTTACGCTGCACGTATGGGTATAGTCTTCATTTTTCAGCTTGAACACCACTTCGCCGGTTCTGTTACCGGCACCTTTCGACAAAGTGTTTATACTTATGGTCACCTCCGTCTTGCCTTTGCCGCTCATTGGCGACAGTTCACACCAGTCGGGCTTGCTCTCCACTTCCCATTCGCCTTCAGCATCCAGCACCAATGTCTGCGTGTGTCCGTTGTTCAGTGCGCATACCGTAGACGGACGGCATACCAACTCATGATGGGCGGCAATGCGCTTGAAGTCGCACCATCCCGGTGCCGCCTGATACTGGGCTATGGCACTTTCGGGCACTTCAAGCGTGAAGTTATCCTTGGCAACACCATTGAAAGAATTATCCGACACACGCGGTGGCACTTCACCCTTACATACAATCGAACCGATGCCGTAACACTCGTTAAAAGCATTGCTTTGTATGTTTTCAATACTTTCAGGTATTATCAATCCTTCCAGGCTGCGGCAGTTAGAAAAGGCGTCAGAGCCTATTGTCTGCAAGCCATCAGGAAATTCAACAACACCCATAAGACGCCAATTGCCGGCAAATGCACCATTTCCTATCGATGCTATATCATTAGGAAGTTTAAGCGTACCTGAAAAATCGCATCCGAAAAAAGCGTTTGCTCCAAGCGTTGTCAAATCCTTTGGTAATACTAATTCACCTTTGAGAGGACTACCTTCAAACGCACCTGTCTGTATCCCCGTTATGCCATCATGCAATTGGAGAGTTCCATTAAGACCTGTATTTTGGAATGCATATTGTGATATTGATGTTACTCCTTGCGGTATTCTCAGGTCACCTGAAAGGTTAGTAGCTTTTGCAAAAGCAAAGTCACCTATGAATTCTAGCTTTTCAGGAAGTACAAGATTGCCATAATAACCATCATTTCCAGCAAAAGCATTATGTCCGATATATTTCAAATTGTTTGGAAGTTTCAGTTCGCAATTAAAATGACAATCGTTAAATGCTCCATGAATGTCTGCAGCTCCGCCACCGCCAATATACTCAAGAGTACTTGGCAATGACAAAGTTCCTGTAAGTGATGTGCACCATAAAAATGCGCTTGGTCCAATTTCGGTTACACCTTCAGGTATTGTTATTGAGCCGGTAAGATTTACACAACTACGAAAAGCACATTCACCAATACCTTTTAGCGTGTCTGGGAGAACAACTCTCAGAAGTGAAGTTTTTTCGTTAAACGCACTTCTAGTTATTATATCATCTTTTTCTTCATTACTATCGGGTGCATCGCCTTTAACCCAAGGTTTAAGTCCCATAGCTCCACTAACTCTAACTTCTTTCATGTTCAGCGACTGCAACATATCCATAGAGTCACGCATGAAATAGAAGTCTTGACTGTTTATCCTTCCCGTTATCTTCAGGTTCTTCAGCTTTGTATAGTCCTTGTTGGCAGCAGTGATAGCGTCTTTAAGATGACCGGGGGTAGAGTTGATTATGACATACTCTTTTGCCGTGGCGTTATGGCTTACGAGATCGTTCTCCCATGGCGTGATGCTCTCGCTTACAAGTGTGAGGGCATATTGTCCGCTTACAGACTTTTTATCGACGCGGATTGTGAAGTTGCTCATCTTTCCTGCCGTATACGTAAACGCCTCGTTCTTACTGAACTTATAAGGTATTCCGCCGATGGTTATGCTGAACAGCGTGGCTCCTGCCGGTACGGTCTGAGGCACAACTATTGCACGCCACTCGTCGCCTACGCGTGCCGGCATTGTTGATGTCTGCTCTATGCCGCCGCTTGCCTTTACAGTTCCGTCGGCAAGGTTTATCGTAGCCTCGCGTATCAGGTTGGTGGCAAGTACCACACGCTCTGTCTGCTCCCATTCGCCGTCGGCAAAGCCTGTACCCTTTGTGAGGGTTACACGGGCGTTGGCCATGCGGTGAGCCATGGGCAGACGGATAACCTTATCTGTCGGGGCCACGTCGGCCACCTTGCCCCACAGAAAGTCGCTGGCCTCATAGCCGCCCATCGTGCCGTCTTCCGATGGTTTGCTCTGGTCGCGCTCTACGGTGAACGGATAGGCGTCTATGCTCTCGGGACTGCCGAAGGGATAATATCCGTATATGTCCACGTGAGTGTGGTCGTCTTTCCAATAAATATCATAGGCCGAGTTCCATTTATAGGCTGCTTCGTCGAACGTATGGCGCACATTGTCTGCCCTGTTGCCGTTCAACTGCAGTGTTCCCGGCGTGTTGCCGTTATAGTCGACAATATACACGCCCATCACGTCGCCGTCGGCAAAGCCGTTGTCGTTAACTCTAGTAATGGCCAGTTGGTCTATCTCGCCCGACAAAGTTATCTTCTTTCCGTTGCCGCGACCTGTGTCATCGGTAAACAGATCATCAGAGCATCCTGCCAACAGGTGGCAGAATGCTAATATATATATTAAAATTTTGTATTGGTTCTGTCTTCTCATAATCTTATGGCTTTATCATTTGTTTAAGACTTTAGCCGCCATCTATATAGACCCGAACGTGGTCAGCGTCTGTGCCTGCGCGCTTTCCTTATGCTCTTTAGCGGACTGCCCTTATGTATCTTGGGCGGCATCTGTCGTCCATGATATGTTGATGTTGAGCCTACGCCGCGTGTGGCACTGACTGCACTGCTTGCGTCAGTCTTGTCGTTGGCCACAAATTCCTCAAACGAGAATGTCTCGCCGGCATATTTCTTTATTCGCCTTACTATACTCTCGCGGCTTATGGCGTTGAAGTATGGCACATTGTTGTTCATGCACGAGTTCTGCTCTGAACGGAACACGCCGCGACTGTGCATAAATCCGCCTTCATAAATATCTACAAGATTGCTGTATCGGTTGTCGAATATCAGATGACTCCATGGCACTTCGTGCATCTTGCCCGTAAGTGACAGGTTGTCGTACCAGCCGAGCGACTTTGCCTGATTAATAGCATCCACATGAGAACAACACGAACAATGACATGCGTCGATGAAGGCATTGTGATATATATACTCATCGCCAAGTTTGCCGAAGGCATGGCCTCCTGCCTCATGCTGCAAAACTCCACGCGAGTCGTAAGGATATGCGTCTGTGCTGCGCGGACATATGGCTATGGCAGATCCGTCTTCCCACATCTGCGTTATGCCGCCGTATTCGGTAGTGTTGGGCACAATTATTATCAGCGTCTGGTTCAGGTTATTCTGGTTTACGGTCGGTGCGTTAAGCGCATAGCTGAATATCTCGTCATAGTCGGCACTTAGTCCGGTACCGCTAGTAAACGTTGTGCCGAAGCGGTTGTAGCGTATGGTGTTCACCGTACCTATACCGCTCTCGTTAGACATGGCAAAACCAATGTAGATGTTAAAGTATTTTGAGTATGTCTTATATGGCTCTATGGTTATAAGATATTGCGCAGCCTCTTTCAGGGCAGGAAGGCAGTCGCCTTCGGCAATGTCTTTGGCGTTGAATCCGTCGCCTATAATCACAACATTTATTCCGCCGGTATTGCCTCGTGTCGCCTTCTGCAACGTCAGCCACTCGTCTTCACCATAGATGTAATCATACTGACTTACGCTGCACGTATGGGTATAGTCTTCATTTTTCAGCTTGAACACCACTTCGCCGGTTCTGTTGCCGGCACCTTTCGACAAAGTGTTTATACTTATGGTTACTTCCGTCTTGCCGTTACCGCTCATTGGCGACAGCTCACACCAGTCGGGCTTGCTCTCCACTTCCCATTCGCCTTCAGCATCCAGCACCAATGTCTGCGTATGTCCGTTGTTCAGTGCGCATACCGTAGACGGACGGCATACCAACTCATGATGGGCGGCAATGCGCTTAAACTCATTCCAGCCGGTGGCTGTCTGATATTGTGGAACAGCCGACTCAGGCACTTCAACCGTAAAGTTATCCTTTGGCACGCCGTCGAAAGCACCGCTACCAAGATAAGGTGGAATGTCTCCTTCGCATACGATAGAGCCTATGCCGAAGCAATTTAGAAAGGCACCTTGGCGAATGCTTTCAACATTTTTTGGAATAACTAATCCCTGCAAGCCTGAACAATAACTAAAGGCGTAATCTCCAATAGTCTGTATTTTATCAGGAAATTCCAAAATTCCAAACAACCTACTATTTCCATTAAATGCGTTATTACCAATTGATAATAAACTCTCCGGAAGTTTTAACTCACCAGAAAAAGAGCAACCATCAAAAGCATTATCGCCAATTTTTGTAAGATTCATAGGAAGTATAAGCTCTCCTTTGAAAGAAGTATTCTTAAATGCCGAATGCTCTATTTTTGTAATACCATTATGAAGATAAAGTGTACCATTAAAACCGCAAGCATAAAAAGCCATTTCTGATATTTCTTTAATTTTTTGTGGTATTTTTAAATCACCTTTTAAACTTCCACAAGAATTAAAGGCATAAGGTCCTATATAAGTTAGTTCATCCGGTAAAATTAAATTATTATAAAATCCATTATTATCAGAAAAAGCATAAAACCCTATATATTGTAAATTCATTGGAAGAATTAATTGACAAGTAAAATCACATCCATAAAATGCCTCACGAGAAATATATTTAAGAGTACTTGGTAAAGATAAACTTCCTTTTATACCATTACATTGACTAAAAGCACCACTACCAATTCGTGTTACACCTTCAGGAATGAGCAAAGAGCCCGTTAAATTTGTGCAGTTATCAAATGCGGAAGAACCTATAGCCTCCAATTTATCTGGTAGCACCAAATATAATAAGTTTTTTTTATGCGCCATCGCTCCACCTGGTATCACGCCCTCTTTTTCTACATTATCACTTATCCCGTTCCATTCTTGGTTTCCAAATGTTCCATACACCTTGACATCCTTCAAATTCAACGCCTCGAGCTGAGTCATCTCATTTCTCATAAACTCAAAATCTGTTGCGTCTATCTCTCCTGTTATCTTCAGGTTTTTCAGTTTTGTGTAGTCTTTGTTGGCAGCAATTATAGAACTTTTAAGATGTCCGCGTGTCGTGTTTATCACAATATACGCCTTGCCTTCGGCGTCGTGGCTTACTAGGTCGCTCTCCCATGGCGTGATGCTCTCGTTGACGAGCGTAAGAGTGTATTGTCCTGTTTCGGTTTTCTTGTCAACACGGATGGTAAAGTTGCTCATCTTTCCTGCTGTATACGTAAACGCCTCGTTCTTGCTGAACTTATAAGGTATGCCGCCCACGGTTATAGTGAACAGCGTTGTGCCTGCCGCTACTGTCTGAGGCACAACTATGGCGCGCCACTCGTCACCTACTCTTGCAGGCACTGTGGCCGTAGGCTCTACGCTGCCTTTGGCTTTCACCGTTCCGTCGCTAAGGTTTATCTTTGCCCCTCGTATCAGGTTGGCAACGAGCACAGTGCGTTCTGTCTGCTCCCATTCGCCGTCGGCAAAGCCTGTGCCCTCGGTAAGTGTTACGCGGGCGTTGGCCATGCGGTGGGCCATGGGCAGACGTATTACTCTGTCAGTCGGGGCCACGTCGGTCACCTTTCCCCACAGAAAGTCGCTGGCCTCATATCCGCCCATCACACCGTCCTCCGAAGGCTTGCTCTGGTCGCGCTCCACGGTGAACGGGTAGGCGTCTATGCTCTCTGGACTGCCGAAGGGATAGTATCCGTAGACGTCAATGTGTGTGTGGTCGTCTTTCCAGTAGATGTCGTAAGCAGAGTTCCATTTGGCGTTGGCGGCGTCGTATGTATGGCGCACGTTGTCTGCCCTGTTGCCGCTCGGCTGCAGAGTTCCGGGCGTGTTGCCGTTATAGTCGACAATATACACGCCCATCACGTCGCCGTCGGCAAACCCGCTGTCGTTTACTCTCGTAACCGCCAGCTGGTCAATTTCGCCCGACAGTGTTATGCGGTTGCCGCTGCCGCGGCTTTCGTCTCCGCCGAAAAGATCGTCAGAACAGCCTGCCAATAAATGACAGACTGTGATTATATATATTAAAAGTTTGTATTGGTTGCTTTTTATGGTAATCATCTGCAGACTTTATTTAATGGCGTTAAATTTTTACATGCTACATTAGTACAACCGACCTGAAACATTATTCTGCCGTTCCGCCATTATCTGTGCCGTCGTCTTCCCAATCATCTATGTCGACGTTTATTCCGTTGCTTGTCTTGCTCAGCGTCACGGTGAATTTGTGGCGCTTGCCGCTCTCAAATGTGAATGCCTTCTGCAGGTTATAGTCGCGGCCGTCAACGGTTACAGTCACCAGGTTGCCCTGTGCCACTGTCTGCGGCACTATTATGGCCTTGTATCTTCCGTTTTCTTTCAGCGGTGTTATGCTTGTGGCTGTTCCCATGGGCGTAACGGCTTTTGTTGCAAGGTCTACCGTGGCCTGTGTCTTTATGCCGTTTATCTTCACGCTTACTGATGCTGCGGCCAGGCTCTCGTCGGTAAATCCGTTGCCTGCCGCCAGATTTATCAGCATCTGGCTCATCACGTGCGATGCAGTTATGCCAACGGCAGCCTCTGTGGGTGCCACGTCTTTTGTAATTCCCACAAGCAGGTCGGATGCCTTATAGTCGCTTGTGTTGCTCTGGTTGGCCATCGTGCTGAACGGCATTGCGTTTACCGATGTCAGCGACGGTGTGTAGGGGTAGTAGAGATAGAAGTCGGCGTGTGTGGTCTCATCTTTCCAGTATATCTGTTCGTCAGGAGTCCATGTTCCGCTGTATGTAAACCTCATGTTGTCAACATGATTGCCGACCGGCTGCAGCGTTCCCGGTGTTCCGTCAGCATTATGGTTCACTACGAACAGACCTATCCTGTCGCCGGACTCAAATCCGTAATCTGTGGCTCTCGTGCCGTCTACGCCCTCCATCGTAGTGCTTATCTTTATAGGCACGGCGTGGGGCGACGGCGGGTCGATTTCGCCTTCATCTCCGTTGTTTTCACTTGATGAACATGCGCAGAATGCAAGTGCGGCAGTCATCCATATAAGTATATTTTTCTTAATCATACCCAACAGTCTTTATAAGGTTTATCGTTTGTGAGTGCAAAGATACGCCAAAAGCAAACGCAAAACAAGTTCACAATGGTTCACAAACTTAAAAAAATGAATATTTAATATGTATGAGCGTCAAAAACGGATGTTTTATGGACATTTTACCATAAAATAAGACAGAAATTCATGTTTTTTATGTGCACGCATAAACAGCAGCTGATACCGATGCGTTTTCTGTCTTCAGCGAAAATTGTGTATATCCGCATAACAATAGATAATATTAGGAGGCGGCTCGGCAAGGCAAACTCAAAAAAAAGTGTTTTTTTGTTTTGCAGTGCACTCGCCTTTCACTATATTTACATAATATAGGAGGCGGCTCGGCAAGGCAAACTCAAAAAAAGTGTTTTTTTGTTTTGCATTGCACTCGCCTTTCACTATATTTACATAATATAGTAGGCGGCTCGGCAAGGCAAACTCAAAAAAAAGTGTTTTTTGTTTTGCATTGCACTCGCCTTTCACTATATTTGCATAATGAACGGGCGGACTTCCGCCGTATAAGTCAACCATACATAGAAAGGAAAGACGCAAAGATGAAATACCCAATAGGAATACAGAGCTTCGACCGGATTATAGAAGACGGCTACGTTTATGTAGACAAGACGGACATGATTTACGACCTCACGCATGAGGGCGGAATCTACTTCCTGAGCCGTCCGCGCCGCTTCGGAAAGAGTCTGCTTGTGTCTACGCTGAAGAACTACTACCTTGGCCGCAAGGATCTTTTCAAGGGTCTTGCCATCGACGGCATGGAGAAGGAGTGGAACGTTTATCCTGTGTTCCATGTTGACTTCAACGGCGGAAACTTCACAAATGCGGGCGAACTTGAACAGAAACTCAACTTCTGTCTGTCGGAATGGGAACATCTTTATGACATGCCTGTACGTCAGAACGAGCTGGGCTATGGCGACCGCTTTGTTGAGATTTTGCGTACTGCCCACGCCAAGACAGGCCGCCGCGCGGTGGTATTGATAGACGAGTATGACAAACCGATACTCGACGTGCTCGACATGAGCCGCGAGCTTGAAGACCGCCACCGCAACGTTCTCAAGGCCTTCTACTCTGTGTTCAAGGGAGCCGACGCCCATCTGCAGTTTGTCCTGCTAACGGGCGTAACCAAGTTCTCGCAGGTCAGCGTGTTCAGCGGTTTCAACCAGCCCAAGGACATCAGCATGGATGCGCGCTACGAGACGCTCTGCGGCATAACGCAGGATGAACTTGAGCATTATTTCGCCGAGCCTGTTGAACTTATGGCCAAAGACTATAAATGCAGCACTGACGAGATGAAGCAGCGGCTCAGACGCCAGTATGACGGATATCACTTCAGCGACAGAATGACGGGCGTCTACAATCCATTCAGTCTGCTCAATGCCATGGACAGCCGCAGAATGTATGACTACTGGTTCCGCTCGGGCACTCCTACCTATCTTATCCGCCTGCTTGCACACTTCAACGAGAACATGAACGAGCTTACGGGCAAATATTACGCCATGGAGGAGTTTATCGACTATAAGGCCGACGTGGAGCGCCCGCTGCCTATGATATATCAGAGCGGCTACCTCACGATAAAGGACTACAACATGCGCCATAACACTTTCCTTCTCGACTTCCCCAACGACGAGGTCAAGAAGGGCTTTCTCACGATGATTGCCTCTTCGTATCTTCA
>ENA-UEQK01000281-UEQK01000281.1-human-gut-metagenome-genome-assembly--contig:-NODE-281-length-38192-cov-11.067323_pt1 | contig 38192 bp, 25 predicted proteins | sample MGYA00242939_ERZ507942 | MGnify/ENA primary metagenome ERZ507942 (study PRJEB26167, sample SAMN06115485) | human gut metagenome | host: Homo sapiens | place: China:Chongqing | collected 2015-03-30... | reverse complement strand
CCATAGGAAAAAGCAAACCCAGTCACAAACTACTGACATGGTATAAAGGCTATGCGTCTGAACCTGTAAAAGAACCGTTTTCATTAAACACCTCCTAAGTTCAAGATATTGGTTATACCATGTATATCAATGTTCTTCATGAATGCACCTCCCGTTCCGTAAATTATATATTGCTACAATACTCCGTAAACTTCAAATTTGTTGCTTACATTATACTTCATCCATCTCTCTAAGTATAGTGGGGTGTCGCGCTAACATGGAAAAACTCCAACTATGCAGAACCAAAAGGGAATGTTAAACTGAGGGTGTATTTCAGGGCGAAGTAAGTTAGGGCGGAGTAAGTTAGGGAGGAACGGCGACGGAAAGGGGGTATTGTGCCCTCCGTCAGACGAAAACGAACTGGAATTCAATAAGGACAAGAAGGAAACCGTAATTGCTCATAGGAGCGATTGCGGTCTTTTTTTGTCTCAAAACGAAAGGAGCCAGCAAATGAATGTCAAATAGCAAGCTGATCGAGCTGAGCTACTATGATCCGGCGGCGCAGGTGCGGTTATCCGCCTACGCGGATACGGTGGTACTCGATCACAACGAAAAGGGAAGCGTGATCTGCGCGATCCGCTTCGGTGGATACCCCGAAATGGTCCGGGCTATGGCAGACGCCATCTACGGCGGCGCAACCATAGAAGCCACCCAAAATGATACGGTGAGACAACTGCAAAGCACCTTGAAAGGGTATCGGCGGCAGTTATCTCATGACGGCGTGTATGCCGTGGCGACACTTATGGCAAACGATGATTCGCGGCAAGATGATCCCGGCCAGGAAGATGGCGAGGAAAGAACGCTTGAAAAAACGGAACAGCCGAGAAAATGCTATATTTTCTGCCCGGAAGGAGACCGTGCGCGTTTATTTGAGGAGTTGGATCACAAAACGGCAGCGCCGCTCATTCCCGCGTTTCAGGACTATGTACTTGCTTCTCTCCAAAGCCGAGGCGATCTCCGGCAGTTGGAGGTCATCTCGCAAAAGGAGCGGATCGACGCATGGACGCTGGATCTGGCACCGGATGATAAGAATGTCATAGAGGTACTGGAGGAGGGGCTGAAGGCCGGGACCATTCAGATCCCCGGCGCTGTACCCGGCGCCCCGGACGGGTTTGACGAGGTCAACAATGTCACAGGGTATCTCAATACCTTCGGCGTGACCGTCGCTGACCGTATCCGCGATCAGTTCGTGCCTATCTTCGATCCAGCCAGAGAGCCGCTTTCGGATGAAGTACTCAGAATCAATGACTATATCATGCAAAAGGCCGGCTATTCCCTCTATGACGCCCAGCTTGCGGTGGCGGAGGCTGTCAAGCGGCAGCTTGACCGCAAGAAAACGGCGCTTATCATTGCGGAATGCGGCTCGGGCAAAACAAAAATCGGCTCGACTGCCCTCGGCGCATTGCATGGCTTATGGGCTGCACAGAAAAAGGACGGCAGAGGGAAGTCTTTCGGCATTGTCATGTGCCCGTCTCATGTCACGCAAAAATGGGTGCGAGAGATCGGGGAGACCCTTCCGGACACCTATGCCATGGTGGTGCATAGCATCACAGAGCTGGACCGGCTCTATACTCTCTACGAGCAGGGAGACAAGAGTGTGTACGCGGTCTTTTCCAAGGAGCGGGCACGGGACGGCTATATGCGCTATCCCGCCGTGCGATGGAATGAACGTCGCCGTGCGTTCCTCTGCCCGGACTGCGATGCGGTCATCGAAATGGAGATCAGCGAGGACGGGACGCGCTACGCTGTGCCGGCAGACCAGTTCTTCTTCCAGAAGGAGCATAAGAAAAACCATGTCTGCCCAAACTGCGGTGCGCCTCTTTGGTCAGCGGTCAATCCGGACAGGCAGATGGAATGGGTCAAGATCGGTGAATATGGTTGGGTACACCGTTACGGCGCGGAAGCACATCTCAAGCGGACGAAAAATGCCCGTGTGGTCGACCAGCTCGCTCAAATCACGCAAGACCCGGAGGGTTACTACCCCATCCGCGGCGCGCAGCGACGCTATCCGCTGAGCACCTACATCAAGAAAAAACTGCGTGGCAGGATCGACTCTTTCCTCTGCGATGAACTGCACGAATACAACAATGCCAGCGGCCAAGGCGACGCAATGGCGGAACTGTACGGAGCCTCCAAGCTCTTTGTCGGTATGACGGCGACCCTTATCAACGGCTATTCCTCCGGTATTTTTCACCTGCTCTACCGCATCGTTCCCGGCCTTATGCTCAAGGACGGTAAACGGTATAAAAGCCCCGGTGATTTCGACGCGGAGTACGGTGTGGTGGAAAACGCCTACGAGACAAGGGACGCGGAGTACAACTCCAACCGCCGTGCCAGCAAGCGAAGAACGAGAACGCGTCAGCTCCCCGGTGTTTCGCCGCTGGTATTCTCGCGGTTTTTACTGGAATACACGGCCTTTTTGTCCCTGTCGGACATGGGAAAGGATCTGCCGAGCTATGAGGAGATCCCTATTCCGCTGGAGATGCCGGAGGATGTGGGACGGTCCTATAAGGAGATACAGGACATTCTCCAAAAGGTCCTGAAAAATGATCGGAAAGCAGCGCAGAAGATCCTCTCGACCTATCTGAACCTTCTGACAGTCTATCCGGACCAGCCCTACGATCAGCCGGAGGTCATCCACCCCATTACCGGAAATCCGCTTGTGACGCCCAAAAGCTGCGGAGATTTTTCCCGCCTCTTTCCCAAGGAGGAAAAGACACTGGAGCTTGTGCGGCAGAAGGCAGCAAACGGTGAGCGGGTGCTGATCTACACCAGTTGGACGCGCACGGACTCACAGGAAAAGCTGCGCAAGCTGCTGCGGGAAAACGGATACCGAACCGAGATCCTGACTCCGCAGGTCGCTACGGAAAAGCGGGAGGAATGGGTGGATAAGCGGGTCAAAAACGGATTGCAGGTCCTGATCACAAATCCCCGCTGCGTGGAGACCGGCCTCGACCTCAATGCCTTCACCACCATCATCTTCTATTCGATGGGCTATAACCTTTTTACACTGCGGCAGGCATCCCGCCGGTCATGGCGCATCAACCAGACGGCGCCGAAGGTAGAGGTGTATATGCTCTACTATGCGGACACCATGCAGGCCAAGGCGATGAAGCTGATGGCCTCTAAGCTGGCGGTCGCGGGCATCATCGAAGGGACCTTCAGCGAGGAGGGACTTGCCGCCATGAGTGACGTCAAGGACTTGACCTCGCAGATGGCGAAGGAATTGGCGGCGGGCATCCGAGACAATGTGGAGGACATCGCCGCGGCATTCAAGAAAATGGCGGTCATCAATCCAAACCGAAAGACGGCAGAACAGTCTGCGGTAAAGGAAACATCCCTGCCTGCTCCGAATTTCATGCCGGCAGAGACGGACAGCAGCACACGATCCGTGCAATCCGCAGTGAATTGGGAGCGCTATGAAGGATTGCTCGCGCGAACACAGGAAGAAAAGAAGAAACGAAAGTCGAAGATGGCAGAGATGGATGAAAACCAACTGTCGATCTTCGATTTTGCCGCTTAAAGGAGGAGATCATTTGCTCATAACCATCAACCGAGCCGAGCTGCTTGCGGCAGTAAGGCGCGCCTCGTTTATTGCCCCTTCGGATTCTCCGCTGGAAGTCCTCAAGGGGGTCTTGCTGGAGACAGACGGCGCGGGCGGAATGCTCACCGTCACCTCTACGAATCTTGAAGTCTCGTTGGCGGAGAGGCTGCCCTGCACCGTTCATGAGGACGGCGCCCTTGTCTTCACCGCCAAAACACTTGCAGAAATGCTTCAACGGCTTCCGGAGGAAACGGTGGAGCTTTGCCGCAGAGAAAACCGTGGACGCATGGCGCTCCTAAGCGGCTGCGCAAGTTACAGCGTGGATGTGTGGGACATGGGGGCTTTTCCAAAGCCGGACCTGCCATTCCCGGAGGATACCGTCAAGGTCAGCGGCGTGCCTGACATGGCGCGGCATACTGTTTTTGCAACAGCGCAGGATCAGAGCAAGCCATTGCTGCGCTGCGTAAATCTGATGTTCACCAGCACGGGACTGCGTGCGGCCGGGAGCAACGGAAGCTGCATCGTGACCGCCAAGGGCGACGATCAAAGCACAGGAGACATCAGCCTTCTGATCCCCGCGTCTTCACTTGGAAAGCTGGCTGCTATGTGCCAGAACGAGGATGTGTTTCGCGTTGGCAGCACAGGGAAAAGCATTGTCTTTTTCAAAGAAAACTTCCTCTTTAGCGCGCGTCTCATGGATGGCGGCTATATCGACACAGACTCGCTGCTGAAAACCATTACGAATCGCTTTACCGTGCTTACGGACAGCAAGGAGCTGCGCGACGCGCTTGCCTCGGTGCTGCCTGTTTCACCGGATGGAAGGGTGCGGCTGCGCTTTCAGGATCAAAAATTGCTGTTCAACTGCTTCGGTGACCTTTGCAGCGCCTCTGCCGGCATTGAGGTGATCGCATTGACTGGTTCACCCACAGGCGAATACTGGTACAATGCACGGCAGCTTATGGCCGTTTGCGTGAGTGCAGAGAACAATGCCGTGAGTTGGAGTCCAAGCTCTCCGCACTCAATGAGATGACATCCGTGCAGACATGCGATTATGACAGTGAGATCTGCCAAGTGCGGGAGACCATCAGCAAGATCAAGCACACGATGTCGGATGTGATTTTGTATGTCAGCAAGCGGGCGGAGATGACCTTCTCACAGCTCAGGATGAACCGTGTGGAGATCTCTCTTTACGATGTGGTGAAATCCACCGGTGAGGCCAGAGATACCTTCAAATTCACCTACAATGGCCGCCGTTATGACCGGCTCTCTCTTTCGGAAAAGATCCGGGCTGGCATGGAGGTGTCAGAACTGGTGAAGCGGCTGACTGGTCGGAATTACCCCGTCTTTGTGGATAATATGGAGTCGGTGGATGACCTTGCCAATGTGCGTCCCACAGGGCAGCTCATTATGGCGAAGTGCGTAAACAATACGCCCTTACAGGTGCGGGCGGTAAAACCCATCGTCTGTATGGAACAGCAGGCCGCCTGATAGGAAGGTGATCCCGTTTGGCCGTCAGACAATTCGATAAAATTCCCATCGTGGAAACGGCCAGACGGTGCGGACTTGTCCTCGACTCCCGAACGCTGCGGCGGACGGAGGTCGAGGCAAGCTGCCCCTTCTGCGGTGACCACGGTCCGGGAAAGCATCATTTAAGCCTCAATACGGATACAGACCAATACCGCTGTAATCTCTGCGGCGCTCACGGCAACAGTGTGAGCCTATACGCAAGGCTCAAAGGGATCAGCAATAAAGAGGCTTACATGGAGCTGGCGCGGGAGACGAAGGTATATCCTTTGCCTCAAGCACCCACTCCCCAAACACAGGAGCGGCAGCCTGTTCCGCTGGAACAGCGCCATGCCGCGTATTCGGATATGCTGGAGCACTTAACGCTCCTTGACCGGCACGGTGAAAACCTGCTGGAACGCGGCTTATCCGAGGAGCGTATCCGGGAAAACGGATATAAGAGTATGCCGGAAACGGAACAGGGCCGCCGGCTTTTGGCCGAGCTGCTCCGCTCCCATGGGCATGAACTGCGCGGACTGCCCGGTTTTCGCACTTATTACGGCACGTGGACGATCTCCGGGCCCAACGGCTTTCTTATTCCGGTTCGGAATAAGGAGGGATTCATACAAGGGCTGAAGATACGGCTGGACGACGCGGACTCCCCAAACCGTAAGTACCGCTGGCTTTCCAGCCGCAGCCTGCCAAACGGCACACGCAGCTATTCGTGGGTCCATGTGACCGGAGACAGATCCCGAAAACGAGCCTTTTTGACAGAGGGGCCGCTCAAGGGCGATGTGGCCAGCTTCCTCACGGGGGATGAGCTGTTTGTATGTATCGGCGGCGTCAACGCGCTGCACGGACTGAATGATACCCTTCGGGAACTTGGCGTCCGTGAGGTCGTAGAGGCGATGGATATGGACCAGATGACGAACCCCAATGTGCGGAAGGCCGTCCTCGCCATGCGGAAGGAAGTGCGGAAGATACCGGGCATCCGCTATGCAAAGTACACATGGAATCCCGCCTACAAGGGAGTGGATGATTACCTCCTGAGCCGGGCGGCAACAATGTAACAGAAAGGAAAATGATATGGATAACGTTATAAGCATGGATCGATTCATCGGCGCGGCAAAAGGTGATGAACAGCAGATGCTTGGAAAATTCCTGTATTTTTCTCTTGCGAACCTCTTGGTGGATAGGGAAGAACTGTCCAATCTGTGCGAAAGCGTAGGCATTCCCTATGCCGGATGCAACCGGCTTTCGGTGGGTGATGCCTTCCGCTCTGCCACGGGCGATATTCGCGAACGTGTACCGGTAATGGAAAATGGGGAGACGAACATCTATCTTGCCTACTGCCGGGATAATAAGCATACGGCGGATATTTTCTCCCGGGAACTGGTGAAGGAAACCTTGAATCGCCACACCAATCAGTACGAAAAACTGGCGAATATCAGCTACAATAAGGCGGATGGCGTCTTTCGCTGTGATAACATGGTTTGTGACGATGCCGTAGATGTGCCGGAGTGCTGCCGCCGCGCGGAGGAGCTGTTTGAGCTGTATCAATGCTGCGCGAACCGCAGACAGATCGAGACCATCTGCGGAAACTTCCTGCGGTCCCTTGAGGCAACGAAGCTGAGCGTTACTGGCCACATGTATTTTGTTCCCCGCACCTATATGGAGCAGGTGGATATTTTCGAGGATTTCATCACGCTTCTCAGCGGACTCAACAAGAAGGCAACGCCGCTGGTGGTCAACAGCTTCTACATTATCGACGATGCCAAGCAGCGCGATAAGATGACCGAGGAATTTTATTTGGCCGTCAAGAAGGAGATCGCGGCCTATCAGGAAAAATGCGATTACCTCATCAAGAGCGGCAGCCAAAGCGCGGCGGTCATGGATCGCTGGGTGCTGAAGGTGCGGGCCTTGGAGGAAAAGAAACGGCATTATGAGGGGGTGCTGCAAAGGGAATTGGACGGATTGGATGATGAGTTTTCCGTCCTGAAGTTTCTCTCACAGGAGCTTCAGATCCGGGCGAACAGCATCCGCAGCCAGCGTTTCCAGCAAAGAGCGGCATGAGTTAAAAGCAATGAGAGGCATCGGTTACATAAGCCGATGTCTCTCATTTGCCTTTTTGAATTACTTGTCCAAGGCAGTTAAAATGATTCGGATTTTATACAAAAAATCATGAAGTTCCTGCTCGTTCAGCAACAATAAAATAAATATCAGGACAGAAGCAGATACACAGTATTTGCCACGTTCCAAATCGTTGTATGCCCTTGAACTGATTCGCAATCGCTCCGCCATTTCCTCCTGCGTCAATGCTCGGGTCTTGCGTAAAGAACGCAGAAAGGCAGAAATGAAGTTTTTAATAATAACTCTATATATGTGGCTCATTGCGGAAATAGTATCCGATATGTAGGTGCGGTGTCAAGCCATAAATTTCACTTGCATATACTATAGAAGCGTGGTACAATTACCATAGCCAAGAATTGTAGAGGATTTGAGGCAATCCACGCAAAAGCAAACCCCCGGAGAGATCGCAACTCTCCGGGGGTTCTTTTGTGCTTACTTGCCTTTGCGCTGACTGTCAAGCCACTTGCAAACATAGCAGCCGACTACGCCTGTTGCGACAGCCAGTAAAAAATTGTAGAGGATATCCAAGGCAATTGCCGGATTGGAGAAAGGCAGCAAAAAGAGAATACCATAATTCGACAGTCTGCGCAAACAGTTAGGCCGCTGCGGCCGCTGCGGTTTTCCGCGGCGGCCTTTTCAAGTTTTTGAAGAGGACGAAGGTTTGAGAAATAGAAATATCAGAAGGCTATGAAAATTTTTTTATTTCTCCATATTGCATACCCGTATATACAATATGGGGAAATCAGGTGCTCCAAAACGGCCCTGCCACCCTTGACAAAATCAAGCATAAGTTGTTCCATTGCGGCGTGACCGTACCTCCATATAGTGAAAAAATGTTTTGCGACATTCATGTCACAACAAGAAAAAGGCGCCTGATCGTGTGACCAGACGCCTTGTATAGAGACATTTAAGAGTAGCTGCTGGGGCAGTCGGGGAGGCCGCTGTGATCCCATGTGATGCCGGTCAGGGAGGTGTAGGCTCTCTCGCTGACCAGAAATGCGGGCCAGTAGCCGCCGGTGGTGCCGTTCAGCTGGGGATCGACGATGTACCAGTTCCCATCCACCTGCACGATGTTGAACTGGTGGCTAGGGTTGCTGGCGGACTTATCCGCATGGACATAGTAGCAGCCCACGCCCATGCCGTCGCAAAGGGCCTTCATCGCCCGGGCGTAGCCGGAGCACTGGGCCTCGTGGTAGATCAGAGCGCCCCACGCGGTATTGGCTTGGTTTTTAGACCAATCCGGTGCGTAGCAACAGGTCTGGGACAGAAATTCCTGTGCCATCTCCACCTTCTCATAGTCGCTCATATCCTTGGTGATATAGCCCTCGACAAACTTCTTGACTACATCCTTCACCTGATCCAGCTCCTTCTGGTTCAGCTTCGGACCATAGACGCTGCCGGGTTTGTACTCGCCGCCCTGAAAACCTACGGTGTTGCTCAAAACAGGGCTGGAAGTCCATGTGACGCTCACACGGGCGGACTCGTTCTGGATGCGGTACAAAATGGCGCAAGCCTGCGCCCGGGTGATGGTGGAATCGGGCTTGAAGGAGCCTGTGCTGTCAGAGCCATTGACAAAGCCCTGTGTGTACATCCAAAGCACCGCCAGCGCGAATTCCCGGTCTTGGAAGGTCGCGTAATCGCCAATATAGGGGATCAGTTCCTTCATGACGAACAGGTCAGTGCTCTCGCCATCCAACTTCTGACGCAGGGCGGCGTATTGAGAGGCCATGTGCGCCATCTCATACCGGGTGGCGGGTTTAGACCACTCGGCGTAGGTATGACCAAATTCCTGAATGGAAATGGCATTGGCAGTCCCGATATAGGCGGAGGCCCAGTGGTCAGCGCCATTCAGTTCATCCGCGTATTCCAGATGCTCCTTGTAGACCTCATCCTTCATCATGTATTCCCGGTCGATCTCCGGGACGTAGATTAACTGCAAGACCTTCGCCATCTGCGCTCTGGTCATGGCCTGATCCGGCTTGAAGGAGCCGTCCTGAAATCCGCTCAGAATACCCTTGGACGCCATATCGCTGATCGCCTCGGAACACCATGCCGGGGTGTCCGGGAAGGCGGCGGCAAGAGCGTGGGAGCAGGTGAACAGGCTCACGAGCAAGAACAGGGCCAGCAGGCGTGCGAATCGCTTTTTTCGTCTCATAACAAAAACCTCCCAAATGTTCATTCTCCCGTGGGGCTTGTCCCTGTGGACGCACTGCCGCGTGGCGCGCAGGCGCGTTTTCCGGATCACGGACAGGCACGGGAGCCACACACCATGCAGTATACCATAGCGGGAGAAAGGCAATCAACCAACCGAAATAGGGGGGGTTATGCCAGCTCGGCTTCGTCTGGGAGCGTTGCGGCAGCATTGGTATTTTACTTTCGTCGGCAGCCTTACCTTGGCAATGGCAGGTAAAATGTGTAATTTGATTTTCTCTCAAAAGATATACTTTTTGGAGATATAAGCGGTGTGGATCTATGTGGCGCATCCAGAAGAACCTACTCTACCGGAGGATATACCAGTACAGAGAAAGAACAAATAACGCTATCTGACTACACTCCCTATTGACATGGTATGTTATAATCTGTTACACTTCCCACAACATCCATGAATGGAGGATTTTCCCATGAAACAAAAACAGCTTTTCATAACCGGCACGGCATTGGCTTTAGCGGCGGCACTGGCCGGGTGCGGCGCGGCGGCCCCGGCGGCAGACCAGACTCAGACCCGTCAGCCGTCCTACATCAGCATGGCGCAGGCACAGACGGCGGCGCTGGAGGCCGCCAGCATTGATGCGGCCAGCGCGGATATTTCGTCCTCGACGCTCGATGAGGTCGCCGGCGTGTCCTGCTACAAGGTGGAATTCACGGCGGGAGGCCGTGCTTACGACTACTCCATCAATGCCGAGACCGGCGAGGTACTGGAAATGAGCGTCCGTGACGAGACTGCTGCTCCGGCAGAAGGTTCGCAGACGGATGCGCCTGTGTCCGGCACGACCACCACTCCGGCATCCGGCTCTTCTCACGCCGCCTCCGCATCGGTGCAGGCCGCGCCCAACACGAACGCTTCTGCCGGTAAGGTGGACGAGGCCAGAGCCAAGGAGATCGCCCTGAACCACGCAGGTGTGAAGGCGGCGGACGCCACCGTCACCAAGTCCAAGCTGGACTATGAGGATGGCCGTCAGGTCTACGAGATCGAATTCTACGTCAGCGGCAGCAGCGGCTACACCGAGTACGATTACGAGATTGAAGCAGCCACCGGCAAGATCGTCAGCTATGACCACGACGCGGAAAGCTACGCGCCGCCCGCTCAGAGCACAAACTCCGGCATGAAGGTCACCGAGGCCACCGCTAAGAAAACCGCTCTCTCCCGCGTCTCCGGCGCCACGGAGAAGGACATCTATGAATGGAAGCTGGACTACGATGATGGCCGCACGGAATACGAGGGCAAGATCATCTACGGCGGCATGGAATATGAGTTTACCATCAATGCCGCCACCGGCGCTGTTACCGAGTGGGACGCTGAATCCGTCTACGATTGACGCCCACAGCCTTGAGGACAGGCGAAACCAAGCGGCGCAAGGAAACGCTTGCATAAAAACGCAAGGTATGATATCATGCGGCAATCAACAGAAAAAGGAGAATTAGATGAACAAGAACGAATTCGTTGCCGCTATCGCGGAAAAGTCCGGTCTGACGAAGAAGGACGCGGAGGCGGCGCTGAACGCCTGCACCGCAGTTGTAACGGACGCGCTGAAGGCCGGTGACAGCGTGCAGCTCATCGGCTTTGGTACCTTTGAGGTGCGGGAACGCGCCGCCCGTCAGGGCCGCAACCCCCACACCGGCGAGACCATCGAGATCGCCGCGGCGAAGGTGCCTGCCTTCAAGCCCGGCAAGGCCCTAAAGGACGCCATCCAGTAATTTCATAGCGAATACCACAACGCCACTCAGACGAAAAACCGTCTGAGTGGCGTTGCTTTTTATCCGCAGACTTGGACTTGTTTCTCTTGTTGCGAGGTCACTGAAAAACAATTCCAGAGACAAAATCTGCTAAATTGCATAGACTAACCTCGACTTTATTTTTAGGAGGATACTTCTATGCATCTTACGCGGGAACACATTGACGCCTACTGCTTGTCCCTTTTGGCGGACGAGCGCTCGGCGGGGACGATCTCGAAATACCGCCGCGACCTGACCGCCTTTTCTCTTTGGCTGGATGGCCGCGCCGTCACCAAGGAGTCCGCTACCGCTTGGAAAGCCTGTCTGCTAAACCGGGACTACGCGCCCCGCACCATCAACTCCATGCTGGCGGCGGTGAACGGCTTCTGCCGGTTTGCCGGTCTGCCGATCAAGCTCAAATTTCTGAGCATCCAGCGGCAGATCTTCCGGGACAGTGCCCGCGAGCTGACAAAGGAGGAATACGACCGCCTCCTCGCCGCCGCGCGGGAGGGCGATCAGGAACGCCTCGCCCTCATCATGGAAACGCTCTGCGCCACGGGCATCCGGGTGAGCGAGCTTCGCTATATCACCGTGGAGGCGGCGCTGGCGGGACGGGCCACCATCACCCTCAAGGGCAAGATCCGCACGATCTTGCTGCCCGCCAAGCTGTGCCGCAAGCTGGTGAAGTACGCCAGAAAGCAAAAAACCGCCTCCGGCGAGATCTTTCTCACCAAAAGCGGAAGGCCGATCACGCGGCGGCAGGTGTGGTTTGAGCTCAAGCGGCTGTGCAAGGCGGCGGGAGTGGAGCCGACCAAGGTGTTCCCCCACAATCTGCGGCATTTGTTCGCCACTACCTTCTACCGCGCCAGCCGCGACATCGTGCGCCTTGCGGATATGCTGGGCCATTCCAGCATCGACACCACCCGCATCTACCTCACCGTCAGCGGGACGGAGCAGCAGCGGCAGCTGGATCGCTTGGGGCTTGTTTCGTAGGGAACGGAATCAGCATTTTGTGATGAAGTCCCGAAAATGCTCGACAAAATTCTACATAATTTGCCGACATTTTAACATGATTTTTACGAAAATGCAATACCTACTGAAGTGATTGGCATGGTAAAAAGACCCACAAAATTTTTGACTTTTGTGGGCCTGGCTTTTTGCACCTTGCTACAAGGGAAAAATCGATTTAATCCAGAAAAAGCCCCTGCTTTTCGGATGTTTTTCAAAAATGGGCCGCCGCCCTATCAACAAAATGCTGATTTAGTCCCGCGTCGTTCAAACGGCGCGCTTTTTATTGAGCGGCAAAATGCTGATTCCGTTGTTCGCGATGCGGTCTGGCGGGTCTTTGGGGGCCAATAGATAGTCAGGCTCGCCATCTATCATTTACCGAAGGAGCTTGACCATGCAGCTGAACATTTCCACCGATTACGCCATACGGATCGTGTACTATCTCGCCCTCAAGGGCGACACCGCCACCAGCAGCGAGATCAGCGGTCAGATGGGCATTCCCCAGTCGGTGATCGCCACGCTGGCCACGCCGCTGCAAAGGGCGGGCCTGCTCACCACCCAGCGGGGCGCGGGCGGCGGCTTCGCCCTCTGCCGCAGGCCGGAGGACATCTCCCTCCACGAGATCGTCAACCTGATGGAGGGCACCACCCGCATCAATCGCTGCCTGGACCCGGACGGATATTGCTCCCGCAACGGCGTGGGGACCTGCCCGGTCCATAAATTCTATACCCGCATCCAGTCCTATCTGGATGCGGCCTTTCAGGACAAAACCATCGCGTCCCTGATGGCGGACGCTTAAATTCCCCCATGGAGAGAGGGAGGTGAGGACCTTGCCTTGGCGCGACCCCCGGCGGGACGTTGACCGCCGCCCAACCATCCGCCGCCGCATGGCGGAGGACCCGCCGGACCATCCGGCACGGCCCCCCTGCACCTTGAAAAACTGGTGGAGCAACGCTCCACCCCATACCACGGCCCCCGTGAAAGCGGGAGCGGCGCAGGCAGGCCCTCGGCCGGTCCGCCTTTGCCGCGCGAAGGGGGGTGATGGGTGATGCGAGATATGGCACAGACCCCGGACGGCCCCGCCCTCGGCTATGAGGTGCGGGCGCCCGCATGACCGGAGGATAGACGCTATGAATACAGAAAAAGGAGTTTGAAACACATGAAAAAACGATTTCTATCATGGCTTCTGGTGCTGACCCTGGTAACGTCCCTCATCCCCAGCACCCTTGTCACCACAGCGCTGGCGGCACTGGCGGCGGGCGATGGCGTGAACATCGCCGATGCGACAACGCTAACCAATGATACAAACCTCATAGAAAATACCGGCACTTACAAAATCAGCGGGGCCCGCCAAAACCCGGTGAAGATCACCGCAGCGGGTAAAGTTGTGCTGGTGCTGGACGGCGTGACCATCACAACGGCCACCTCCCCCATCGAGCTGGCGGACGGCGCACAGGTCACACTTGTGGTGAAGGACGATACGACCAACACCCTGACCTGCACCGCGGCGGCGGTAAACGCGGCCAACAGCGGCAAGACGGCCGGTATCCTTGTGCCGGAAAGCGCTTCGCTGACCATTGATAGGGCACAGGGCGCTGACGGCACCGGCTCCTTGACGGTCACCGGCGGCTACGGCGGTGCGGGCATCGGCGGCGCGGCCGCCCAGGGATACACCAAGGTGCAAGGCACGAAGGGCGGAGACGGCGGCGCCGGCTCTAATGGTAAATGGGCTGTGCAAGATATTATGGGCAAAGGTGGCGCGAAGGGAACCGGCGGTCTGGGTGGATTTTACGGTCAATCCGCAACGAATGCAGGCACCATCACGATAAATGCCGGTACAGTGAATGCTGTTGGTGGTCAAGGCGGTGCCGGTATCGGCGGCGGCCGCGGCGGCGATGGCCAAATAGGCCAAAACGGTAAGACCGGCGGCAAAGGTACAGTTGGGCAGGCTGTTCGTCGATGGGATACAAACATACAAGATCATCATCATGTGGTCTGCGGTGCAACTGGCAGTTCTGGCGGCGGCGGTGCCGGCGGTAACGGCGGCAATGGCGGCACCGGTGGCACTGGCGGTACCGTTACTATCAACGGCGGCACCGTGACCGCAGAAGGTACGGGCGGCGCTGCCGGTATCGGTGGCGGTGCCGGCGGCAACGGCGGCGCCGGCGGCAACGGCAACACCGGTGGTCCCAGAGTTGGCAACCAAAATAAAAATGTAGCGAATCACTACGGGTGGACCGATGTGTACTGGTATCCCGGTTTCGGCGGTGCTGGCGGCAATGGTGAAGGTGGCAAAGGCGGCGTTGGCGGTGCTGGCGGCGATGGCGGAACGCTAACTATCACTGGCGGCAAGGTCCAGTCGAATGGCTATACTGGCTTTGGCGGCGGCAGTGTCGGCACAAATGGTCAAAAGGGGAGTGGAACACGGTCGAATGGTAACGCCAGTACCGATGCATATTTCTGGTGGGAAAAGGGTGGAACCAATAGATGGGCAGACGCATATTGTGGTGAATGGCGTGGCAATAACGCGTTTTCTCAATACAGCAGGGCGGCAGGCAACGGCGGCAACGGCGGCACGGCGGCTGCCGCACCTACCGCCAACGCCAACGGCGCAGCCGGTACGCTGAAGATCACTGGTTCCAGCTACAACGTGGATTTTGTGTCGAATGGCGGCGGAAACCTGACCAATGGCCAACCCACGGACAAGAACAAGGATCCGCTGTATCGCGTGGAGCTGACGATCTATGATCTGGAAAAGGACTCCAAGATCAAGGACGCTAATGTCAATGTAGAGGTTCCCGGCGGCGGTAGCAAGGTGGCATATACCTATAAGACCGTTTCGGAAAACAACGGCAAAGCGGTCCTTTGGCTGCCCGCCGGAGACTACACCTTGGAGGAAAAGGCTGTCAACCATGCTACATTAGGCTCGATTCCGAAGGATTCTCCGGTGACGCTGACTGTTCAGGCGAATAATAGCAATAAACTGGATGTAATGATCGGCGTTCCCGTCCATGTGGCCGTTGACAAGGAAAATAAGGTCTACTTTGCCCAAGACAGCGAGAACCCGTTGAATATTCGGGTGGATACCTCTGAAGTGGAGCAAAAGATCGATTCTGTCAAGTGGTTCCGCGAGACCGTGAACGGCAACGATCAGGAATACGCCAAGTCTGACACCGGCACCAAGAAAGCGTTTGACGAAGGATACGGAAAAATTACGGACGGCAGCGGCAATAAAGGCACGCTGACAAAGCCGACAGAGAAGGTTTTCAGCCTGCCCATCAACCAGAATGGCCGCTATTGGGTGCAGATCGAGTATCAGTCCAACGGCGCGCACGTGAAGCTGGTCAAGGGGCTGACCGTGAATAACATCTACCGTTCCTTCCCCATTCAGGTCCGCTCGCAGGAAATGGACCGCGACGGCAAGGTCAGACAGACGGGCGAATACGGCCCGCTGAAAAACGCGATTGGTTTAGACTACAACGCGAAGTACGGCTTCGCCTGGGATCTGAACGGCTATCACGCGGCAGATGTCGCGCAGGGTACGCTGCTCGCAAATCCCCCTCTGGGCTATGACAAGGTCAGCGTCTTCGCGCTGGACAGCAAGGCCAAGTGGTACACGGCGCACATCGACGCAAACGAGCTTGCGCGAAAGGACGACAGAACCGGCTTCAAAGCTCCCTTCCTCCTGACGCTGAATCAGGACTTCCTGACCAATAATACCTACTCGGATCTGGATGACGGCAGTCAGAAGCATGACATCAGCAAGTACACCATCACCTACAAGCCGGACGGTGTGCCTGTGGCGGAATTCCCCATTCGTGGCATCCTGCAAAATGCTGACGGGTCGGAGAAAGAGCAGCTGTGGCAGATCGTGGGCACCTACCCCGAGGGCGTGACAGAGGCGACCATTGACCCCATCCCTCAGCCGGGCTATCGTGTGGATTCCGTGCTGGTGGACGGCGAGAAAAAAGACCTCGGCAAAGACAACTCGATCCACCTGACCAACCTGCAAGGCACGCAGGATAACCACTATACCGACGCGATCAAGAAGGTCGAGTTCGTCTATGTGTCGAACATGGTCGAGGTCACCGTGAATTGCGTTTACAACGGCAAGACGCACAGCAGCACGATTTCGCTGGAGAAGGGCATTAAGGCCACGGTTACCGCCCCCACCATCGACGGCTACACAGCGAGGGAGACTGCAAAGACCATCACCCCCAGCGACACTGTCAACGAGGTGGTTTTCAACTACACCCAGAACGTCGGCAACATCACTGTGATCGCGGTGGAAAAAACCGCGGGCGGCGGCGAAACGGAGCTTTACCGCAAGGACGGCGGCACCGTGAACAGGGACAACAAGATCGAGCTGACCGGCGATGCCGCAGCCCCGGCCGTGAAGTATTTCACAAAGACCGGCGATGCTCCGGAGGTGAAAGTCAACAACGTTGTGGTGCCTGATCCCACGATCTACACCTACGACGGCTCGGGCGACGTGACCGTGACCTACACCTACACCCGGGATAAGCACAGCCTGACCGTCAAGAAGGTGGACATCGACAACAACAACAAGGAGATCCCCGGCTCTGCGCAGACGATCCCTGATTTGCCCGCGGGTAAGCAGCATCTCTTTGGGGACACTGTTGCCACGCCTATTAACTACGCGCCTGTGGGCGGCGTCAACCCCATCGCCTATCTCGTTGAGGATGGGGATGGTGAGGTGACCTTCTACTACCGCAAGGAGGGCGCGCACCGCTACGCGGAGGTCACCGTGGAGTGCTTCTATACCGAGAAGGGGCAGAAAACTGTTTTCCACAGTTACCAGTTCCCGGCCTTTAAGGATATGGAGACCACGATCACCGCTCCTATCTTGGCGGGCTACAGGCTCAAGGTCAAGGACCCCTCGCAGGACAAGGTTACGATCAAGCCCACGGGCGCAGCCGGTGAAACGGTGCGTTTTGAGTATGAACTGGACGCTCCCCGCAGCATTACGGTGAAGTTGGTGGATCATGAGAATAAGGAATTGACCCCGCCGAAGGAGTACAAAACCGCATACACCATCAAAAAGGGCGACTCGGTGCAGATCTCGGCCCCCCCGATCAACGGCTACACCCTGACGAGCCAAAACTCCGTTGTCACGGTGGAGTACACAACGCAGCTACCCAGTGGCGATAACACAGTGACGTTCACGTATCAGCCGGTGAGCCAGGCGAACTTTGTGACCCACACGGTCAAGTTCATGCTTAACGACATCGAAATCTATGAGTATGAGAAGCTGATCCTCAAGGCTGCCGATACCACGGAGTACACGGAGACCAGTGTAACGATGACCATCCCCGGCTATAAGCTGAACAATATCGAGCTGCAAGTCGGCAATGCGAGCACAACAGATACCACTGCCGTGAACGCGCCGAATGACAAGGATGCCGCCATCATCTATCACTTTGCTGAGGACGCGGCTGAGATTGTGATCAGACAGAAGTGTACTACGACGGGGAGCGGTCATGCCGACAAGGAGACAATCCTCAAGGGATACCGTGAGGGACAAACGGGCATCAAAGTCCTGGCGCCTCCCCTGGAGGGTCACGCACTGAAGAATCCGAATGAATGGCAAAAGGAAGTTCCTACGCTCAAAGCGGGCCAGAACATCGTGGAGTTTGAGTACATTGGAATAGGGGATATTTCTTTTGAATTGATCGAGCATGACACCCAACTCAATCAGGAGGTAGTCATCCAACGAGTCAACGGCGAGTTGAATCAGGAATATAACCCGGAACTGGCGGGCAATCTGCTGAATCTTACCGACATGGGGTATCAATTTGTCCCATGTGCGGACGCGGATGATCCGTTCAAAGTGGGTGGAACCCATTCTGTCAAACTTACAAGTCTACCCGATGGAAATAAGGTGACTTACAGGGTCCACTACCAAAAGAACACCCGCCCGGTGCATTTCTATGCCATTGACAGCGCATTGTATCCCAAGCCTGCCGATATGAATGACTTTGACTTGGATACCGCGAAGAAGAATAAGGCAATCATCAATGGCAACGGTAATGGCGAGCAGCTGACCGAGAAGGCCCGCGTAGCGGAAACCTACAAGGCATCGGCCTTGAGCATTGACTTCTACAAGCTGGATGATGACCTGAGCAAGTACTACTATGTAGAGAACACCGCTAATCTCAGTGAGGCAGTGAACGTCTACTTCTGGTACCGCGCCAAGGGCAGCGAGGATGTGACGGTCAGCTATCAAGCGGCAGACCAGACCATCCTGACCTACACGGTCACCGCGACAAAGGGCGAAAAGCTGGCCCTCAAGGCCCCTGACTATCTGGAAGGCGGCAAGTATAAGCGGGCGGACAGTCAGGATGAGAAGATCATCGTTGATGTGACCAGTACGAAAACAGTCAAGCTCCAGTACGTGCCGAACTTCGTCAATGTTACGGTCCAGACTGTAACGAACGGCGAAACGCCCAGTAACTACGATAGCCGTCAGGTGAATAAAACGGACGCTCAGGGCAATAGGACCAACGATCTGACCCTCACTCCGCCCTACAAGGGTGGGTACACCCTGGTGGGCATTGCGGTTCAGGCTGATGGCACCACCACGGGCGGCGCTGATGAAATTCCCGGCATCTATGACAAGAGTACCGGGAAACTGAACCTGACGAATCTCGACAAGGACACGGTGGTGACCTATTACTATAAGACCACCACCGCCGGCGAGTATCAGGTCCCGCTGACCATCCGCTATCTGTATAACGGCTACGCGCTGAAGGCGGAGAAGAAGAACTTCCCGGTCAACAGGGGCGAGGAAAACACCATTGAAGTTCCTGCCTTTGACGGCTATACGGCCAGCGCTTATACCTTCCAAAACGGAACTGGCAATACGCAAACGGATCAGTCGATTCCCGCGGGCGGCCTCAAGATTACGCCCACCGCTCAAACAGACCTGGTGCTGACCATCACCTACACCCGCGCGGACGACTCTGTGGTTCTCCCCGGCAAGGATGGCGCGATTGATTCGCCGGCGCATGACAAGGACAATGTGATCGTCAAGCCGGATGACCCGGCTAAGACGCCTACCCTAAACCCCGACCCTGCTCCGGATACGGCCCCGATCAAGGGCAGCGTGACCATTCTCCCGGACACCACCGCGACGGTCACCAGACCCACCGACCCGGATCATCCCAACAAGGGCAAGGAAGACATTACCGTTCCCGGCGGCACCACCATCGACCCGGATGGTACCATCCATCTGCCGAATGGCGGCCCGGTGATCGGCCCCGACAAAAAGATCCCCGACGCGCTGGAGAACTCTAACTTCATCGCCATTACCTATGATTCCAACAACGGCTCCGGCGAAGTGAAGAAGGTGATCCGCGAGAAGGGCAAGCTAACGGTTGCGGGCAAATTGTTCGAGCATCCCAACGGTTATAAGTTTGAAGGCTGGTATGGTAACGGCAACGGCACCGGCAATGTTTACGCCACAGGTCAAGGGGTTACCAGCATCACGCTGTATGCCAAGTGGAGCGCGAAGTACAGGTATTTCGCGACCATCACCTATAAGCCCAACGGCGGTACTCCGGATGCGGATAAGCCCTACATTGTGGGCCACGACACCGACCAGAATCTCTACGCGACGCTTCAAAGCAGCTTCTATCAGGTTTCCGGCTGGGACTTCGGCGGCTGGAACGAGCAGGCCGACGGCAGCGGAGCAAATATCTATCTGCCAAACGATACCCTACTCATGAGCCCTGGCGATACAAAGGATCTCTACGCGCAGTGGTACAAGGTGACGAACGGCGGCGCGTCCATCACCGTTCCCGGTAAGGACGGCGATCCGAACAACGAGTCCACCAATGTGACGGCCAGCGGCAGCAAGAACCAGAAGCCCACGCGTGATGATCGTACCGGCGTCATCACCATTCCCAACAACGGCACGATCACCGTCACCAAGGACGGCAAGCAGGAAACCATTCTTCTGCCCAACGGCGGTACGCTGAAGCCGGACGGCTCCTACACGATCAACCAGCCCCAGCCGGATGGCGGCAAGATCGAGGTGGACAAGGACGGCAATGAATCGTCCAAGGATGATAACGGCGACCCCAAGGATGATGATACCATCGTCACCATGACCTACCACATCAACAACGGCACCGGCGGCGTGGTGAAAGTCAAGGCGATCGAGGGCAAGGATGTAGCAATCGCCGTCAACACCTTTGAGTGGAGCGGCTATACCTTCCTTAACTGGATGGGAACGGATCAGAAGGAGTACAACCCTGGTGATCCCTTCACTGCGGCAGCTGCGGAATTTTTTGCGCGGTGGTACAAGGAAAACAACAATGGCGGCGGAACTGGCAATGGCTCCATCGAACTGCCCGGTAAGGACAACATAATCGAAGCACCCTACGATAAGGACAATGTCATTGTAACGCCTGATCCGAATGGCACGCTGACCGGCCCGAACCAGCCGGACGGCAGCGTCAAGGTGGAAACCGGCGGCGCGACGGTCACCCGTCCCATCGACCCGGACAGACCTGAAGACGGCAAGGAGGATATCAAGGTTCCTACCGGTACGGTGGTCAAGCCGGACGGCACCATCGAACTGCCTAACGGCGGCGGCACAATCCGGCCCGGTGACAAGCTCCCAGATGATCTTTTCAGCCAAACGTACGTGGTTGTGACCTACGAACCCGGAAACGGCGGCGTTGGCAATGTCATCCGTGAGATGGTCGAGGTGAACGTGGAGACCTGGACACTGTCCGGTACGAAGTTCACCGCCCCCTACGGCAAGGAGTTCGACGTCTGGCGGAACACAGACACAAATCAGGACGTGGGTGAAAACACCGCGATCACGCCCACGAACAACATGACGTTCCAGGCCCAGTGGAAGAACAAGACGCCCACCGTGGTAACTTACTCCGCGGAGGTCGTGTTCGATCCCAACACAGACGACGGAACGCAGACCCAGACCCTCACCGGCACCAACAAGCGCATCACGGGCACCCTGCGGGGGTATGATGAAATGTTCACGGCACCTGCCGATTGGACGTTCATGGGCTGGAGCACGGCACAGGCCGCTTCTTCGGCTTCCTCCTTCTACGGAGATGGCGCGGATGTGACACTGAACGACCAGGCTCAGCTGAAGCTGTACGCCATCCTCTATAAAAAGGATGAGACCGCGGGCTCTATTGAGCTGCCCGGCAAGGACGGCCGGACGGATGACACGGATAACGTCACGGTAACAAAGCCCACTGACGGAGAGCTTAAACCCGGCAACGGCTTTATTACGGCGGATACCGGCAGCGAGATTCAGCAGCCTGATGGTACCAAGGTTACGGTCACTGCGGGACCCGTTCACGTCTATCCTGACGGCAGCGTCTATGTGCCGGAAGGCAGCGAGGTAAAGGACAATGGCGGCAACAATATCTCTGGTCCCGCAGTCGTCAAGCCTGACGGCACCAAGGACGATGACGCCAACAAGAAGCCCATCCAGAGACCTGACGGTACCATCGTGCTCCCCGGCGCGGACAAAGAGATTGGCACCGGCAATGATGATATCTTCGTGCGGCCTAACGGCGGCAATCCCACCGGTACGATCGATCCCGATACCGGGAATGTGACTATTACTGATCCGAACGGCGCGGATGTGACGTTTGAGAATAAGACCCCGGCTGACGTGAAGGTGCCTGTTGGCACAGTGATCACGCCTGACGGCCAGGTGACTCTGCGTTATACCATCCAGTATACCCACAACGGCAGCGAGATCGCTGATCCTGATTACGTAGATGTGGCACTGGACAGTACAACGATGGTTAAGTCGAAAACCGTCAATTTGTATACGTGCGATGAGCGGATTCGTGAAATCACAGGAACGCTTAGCAATGACCTGGATGACTATGTCATTACCTTTACCTATGCAAAGAATGGCGGCAGCGTCGAAAAGCCTGATGGCAGCATCAAGATTCCCGGCAAGGACGGCCAGGTGGATACGGACGACGATTTGATCGTCAAGCCCGATGGCAATGGAAACCCCACTGGAAAGATCGATCCGGACACCGGCGATGTGACCATCACTGACCCGGACGGCGCGGATGTATCCGTTCCCGGCGCGAATCCCCCGGCGACCCGCGAGGATATCAAGGTTCCCGAGGGCACGGTCATCAAGCCGGACGGCACCATCATCCTGCCGGACGGCAAGGACGGCGTGACTCCTGACGGCACGATCCCCGGCGGCTCTACCGTTGATCCCGACGGCACGATCCGCTATAAGTACACCATTCGCTATGTGGATCGGAAGAACGGCAGCGAGCTGCGCCAGTCTACCGCTGTAATGGTCGCGAAAGACGACACCGTGACCATTGACGCAAAGCCGATCAACGGCTATTCCGTGGATAAGGAGTCCGTTACCGTGACTGGCGGCGATGGCAACTACACCATCACCTTCACCTATGACAAGCTGGCGACCGGCGGCAATACCGGCGGCTCCTCTGGTGGCGGTTCTACCGGCGGTGGCGGCGGCTCCTCTGGCGGTGGCGGCGGCTCCTCTGGCGGAGGCTCCTCCAAGCCCACAACGAAGCCTGGCAGCAGCGGCGGCAGCGGTTCTATTCAGATTCAGGTGAATGATCCCAAACTTACCGGTGTTGCGAATCTGTTGGAGACCACGCGCCACATTAAGTTCCTCAACGGCTTCGCGGATGGGACCTTCGGCCCCGGCAAGAACATGACGAGAGCACAGGCTGCTCAGATGTTCTTCAACCTGCTGAAGGAAAAGAATGTGCCGATCACCGTGAACTTTGTGGATGTTCCGGAGGATGCCTGGTACGCTCAGGCGGTCAATACCTTGGCTTCTCTCGGGATCATCAACGGTAAGGCGGCGGGTAAGTTTGACCCCAACGCGCCTATCACCCGCGCGCAGTTTGTGGCTATCATCAGTCGGTTCGCGAAGGCTTCCGGCGACAGCGTGAACTTCACGGATGTCACCTCCGACGCCTGGTACTACAACTACCTCTGCACCGCCGTGAATTACGGCTGGATCAACGGTAAGGCGGATGGCAGCTTCGCTCCCAACGCCAACATTACCCGCGCGGAGGTAGCGACCATTGTTAACCGGATGCTGAATCGAAACGGTGACGCTTCCGCGATTTTGGGCGGAGCTGTTAAGCAGTTCAGCGATGTTCCCAGCACCTTCTGGGCATATATCGCCATCATGGAGGCCGCCAACGGCCATGACCACAGCGTAGAGAACGGTGTGGAGACATGGGGCGATCTGTTCCAGTAATTCCATAGGAAGCATTTAGTCTCTGGAAGTGAGGAAGGGGGCCGTAAGGCCCCCTTTTTCGCAAAGTCCTCCGCTCCTATAAAGAGGGGAGGGCTTTGCGAAGAAGAAAACTTCCAAACAAAAGCCGGTTCCGGCCCCTTCCGTCTAAGACCGGTTTCCGAAACGAAAAAAGCAAGGAGAATCCACATGACACAAATTGGAGAACTCGTAGACGCTGTGTATGCTGGCATGGCGCAAAGGGATCACCGCAGCGCACTGCGGACCCTTTACAAGATTTTGCACATGACCGCCCAAAAGAGACATCAGGTGCAGATCGCGGACCGGGAGATGGCAAAGGCCATCCTGACAGAGCGGATGTGGATGATCCTGCCGATGGGCTGTCGATTCGTGCTGGCACCGGGAATAAAGCTGAAGGCGCGGATGCGTGGGCTGGAGCCGGACGCGGAGGGCTATACCGCGCTGGATGACATTTTGTATCAAGCGCTGGAGGATGCCGCTCGGGATGTGGAAAACGATCTGGAGTGGACGCAGGATCGCGGCTTCGGATGCATGATGGATGACGGCATTGCCTTGAACGAGGGACTGATCTGGGGCATTCTGCTGGCTCTGATCACCTGCCCGGAAAACAAGGCGGAGCGCACCAATGAACTAAACTGGCTGTCTATTGCTACAACGAAGACCTTTGCCAATGAACTGTGGGGCCGCGAGGACTTTGTGAAATTGGTTTTTCTTATGGATTACGGCGTGAAGCTGTAAATACCCCACACTTATAACCACGGCGGTCAAGCCATAAGATCGTGTGATTAAGGAGAACAGAGTATGGATTTTCAAGCTATCTTAGACCAAATGGGTGAGATCATTTATGTCAGCGATCAGACAACCGATGAACTTCTATATCTAAATCAGACCGGCATACAGCGCTTTGGAGCGCCCGCGCCGGGGACGAAGTGCTACACGCATCTGTGCGGCAGAGCATCGCCCTGCCATTTCTGCGCGCAGGGTCGGTCGAGCTCCCAAAAGCAGCGGCAGGCATGGCTGCGGGAGCGCCCGGATCTCGGCAATGTGCTTTTGAGCCATACGCTCATCGAGTACGAGGGCAGACCGTGCCGCTTGGGCACTGTGACAGACGTAGACAGCTACATTGCGGAGTTGAGCGCGGCGAAGAGCGATCTGACCGCGGCAAAAATGCTCATAAGCTGCATGGAGCAGATGGTCAGCGGCGGTGACGCCAAATGCGTGATGGATACGGTGCGGGCATATTACGACGCGGACAGGGCCTATGCGCTGAGATTTGCGGCTGACCGCCGGACTGCCAGCATAATCCATGAGGTGTGCCGGGAGGATGTGGTATCCCAGCAGGAGCTCATGCAGGATATCCCAGTGGAGCTGCTCAAGCCGATGCTCTCTGCCCTTCAGCCGTCCAATCAGCGGACGGTGTGTGTGATCGCGGATGTGGACGCGCTAAGAGATGACCCTGCCCGCCGTGCCGTGTACGACTGGCTGCATCCGCAGGGCGTTCGCAGCCTCATCGCCGTGCCGGTCTACCACGGCTCAGAGCTGCACGGCTTTTTATGCGCGGAAAATCTGCGGCAGAATGTCGACGCACCGGAGCTGCTGGAAAAGATCGCCTACATGGCCGCGGGGGAGCTGCATCGGCGGGAGCTGATGGAGGAGCTGCGCCAGAAGGTGTACTTCGATCCTTCAACCATGTGCTACAACCGCATCGCCTACGATGAGGCGCTGGATCGGCTCTGCGGCACGGAGATCCCTGTGGGCGTAGGCTGCCTGAACCTGAACGGATTGCGGCGGATCAATGAAAGCCTTGGGTACCGCTACGGGGATCGAATCGTTTATAAAGCCTGCGCCATGCTCAAAAGCTGCTTTGGATACAAAAATGTGTATCGCATCAGCGGAGACGAATACATGGTGCTTTGGCCCAATGTCTCTTATGAGGATTTTACGGCGGCCTGCGAACGGCTGCAAAATGAACTCCGGACGGAGAAGGACTTTGCCAGCTTCGGCAATGCCTGGGGCATAAAGGAGAAGGTCAGCGGCATTATTTCGGAGGCGGAAACCTCCATGCGCACACTTAAAAACCGCTACTACGCGGAGCGGGATCAAAGCGAGCGTCCCGCGTTTTTAGAAGCCCTTTTGCGGGAGTTCCGGGAGAGCACCTTTATTGGCTATTTACAGCCGCTGTACAGTCTCCAAAAGGGGCGGGTCTACGGTGCGGAGATGCTTGTCCGCAAGGTGGACGCGGCGGGCAGGATGCAATTTCCCATGGAATTTATCTCCGCCTTAGAACAACATGGAATGATCTCCATGGTGGATCTTGAGATGTTCCGGCAAGCCTGCGAGCGGATCTGCCGCTGGAAAAGCGTCTGGCCCGACCTGATCCTCAACGTCAACTTCTCCCGCGCGACCCTGAGTGAGCCGGACTGCATGGAGCGTGTAGACGCCATCCTAAAAGAGAGCGGAGTAGACCCAAGGCAGATCATCGTGGAGGTCACGGAGGGCTCACAGGGGATGCAGCGGGAGGTCATGGAGGCGCGGCTCACAGCTTTCAAGGAGCGGGGCTTCGCCGTTGCGCTGGACGATATGGGTACCGAGGCGGCGTGTCTGGAAACGCTGTTCCTGCCGCAGCTGGACCTTATCAAGATCGACCGCAGCCTGATCTCCCGCGCCGAGCACGGCGAGCGGGAGCGCACCGTGGTGGCGGGACTGATCGAGCTGGGCCATCGGCTGAATATGACGTGTGTGGCGGAGGGCATCGAGACCGAAAGCCAGCTTGAGCTGCTGAAAAGGCTCCATTGCGACCGCTTGCAGGGGTATTACATCGGCAAGCCCATGCCCCCGGAGGAGTTCTTCGAGCGCTTCGCTCCGGTCGAAAAACAGGCGGAACCACAGAGATAAATTAAAATCAAAGGAACGTAACGATTATATGAAACCGCACGCTTTCAAAACATGGAAATACTTCAAGCTGTATTGCAAAAAAGACAAGATTCGTGATGGGAACAGGTATCAGCGCGCGATGAAAAAAACAATTTGTGATATAGATGCCTTTTACAAAGCTGTCAGCGCCAATGGTGAAATGACGAATGATTGGCTGTTGGAACGATACACGTACATACAAGCCGCTGATAAGACCTCGGCTAATGTGGAAGAAGCCTGCTTGGTTGGCACTTTTTCTGGTCTCATCTCTGGTATCATCCTCTTGATAGGAGAGAATATGGGAATTGCCTTCTTGAATTCCGGAAGAGACATATTAGGAAAACCAAAAGCGCTGTTGATAACACTCATTGGACTTGTTGTTCTGGCAATTATGATCGTTTGCTTTTGGGATATAGCGGCATGGAGAACAAAGAACTGGTTAAATCGTATAAATAAGAACCGACTCATTTATGAACAAATTGTCTACAGTTATGAACTGGATAAGGTGCGCAGTATTCTCATCAGACGACAAGTGTTATCTGGGTGTTATCTGCGTGTTATCTGAGCGCGGTGGGCAAAGCGGAGACAGACTGTTGAACATATAGGAGTGTGGGTATGCGGAAACACAGAAGATCACAGTATAGCTATCGCGGAAAGCGAACACCCACGGTCGGCTGGCTCGTGCCGATCCTTGCCCTCGCCCTGACGCTGATTGTTGTTTTTGCCACGATGAAATAGCCTTCCGCGCGTTTCTCCGGCTGAACCGTTGAGGGAAAAGACGTGAAAAAAACTTGAGATAGGAGTGTGGCGCGTGATCACATGGAGCGACAATTACCTCATGGGGATCGAGCAATTCGATCAGGAGCATAAGCAGATCTTCAAGCTGGCGGGCCAGATCTTAGAGCGGATGCGGACATGGGACAACGAAAAACGGGTGCGGATGTTCGTCATGCGCGAGGCAATTATCTATCTAAACGACTACTTTGAGAACCATGTGCGGGCGGAGGAAGCCTATATGCGGGAGATCGGCTACGCCGGCTATGCCATGCACAAGGCGCTGCATGATGATTTCCGCAAGCGGGAGCTGGAAAAATACCGCCGTGTGGTGGATAGCGGCGAGTGCCGCCGGGAGGACATTCAGGACTTCATCGGCACGGGCATCGGCTGGCTTTTGGAGCACATTGCCACGGCGGACATGGCTATCGTGGGCAAGGGCATTCTGGCGTCCGCTCCGGCGGAGGGTATCGCGCTGGATGAGGCCGCGCGAGAGGTGGATCTGGCCCTGACCGCCACCCTCAATATTGAGGTCCATGTGAAAATTATGAACCCCCACTACGCCGGCGAAGCCTTCGGGCAGGCCATCCACCATAAGATCGTGTACGATACGGAGCGGGGCAAGGTAAGCGTCATCGCGGGCATCGAGCGGAGCTTCGTGCTGGAGGTGGCGCGGATGCTCTATGGCGAGGGCATCGACAGCGAGACGGATCTGATCATGTCCACGCTGGATATTTTTGGCACCAACTTTTGGGCCACGCTGGGCCGGAAATTTCTTGGCGGCGATGCCCACTTCACCGTTTCAGAGAGCGGCTTTCTGATCAGCAGCCGCTTGCGGCAGGAGCTCGCCCAGCTCAAGCCAACCACCTCTGTCCTCTTTCGTTCGGACAAGGGACTCTTCTACGTCGCCAGTGACGCGGAACTCTCTCCGTAATCACGCGCGGACGTTGGAGGAAAAGCCAGCCGCGCGTATCGGGCCTGCATCCGCTCCCGCGTGGAAGACGGTGTGGGATGCCCACGCTGTTCCAAACGAAACGGATGCCAGAAAGAAGTCAAGAAAAAGCTGAGATAGAACCCAAAAGAACATAGCGACCAAACGTTTGAATACTTAAATACCATGAGAATATCTTTTTATGATTTTTGCGCTGAAAGCGGAAACGAAAACCTGCTGAGAGAATGGGACGCGGAATTGAATGGGGATCTGACGCCTCAAGCGGTCTCCCACGGCAGTGCAAGGGAGGTCTGGTGGCGGTGCCAAAAGGGACACAGCTGGAAAAGCGCCGTCTACGCCAGGACGGCGGGAAAAGGCTGCCCCTATTGCGGCGGACGCCGTGTTATACCGGGCTTCAATGATCTGGCCTCCCAAAACGGAGAATTGGCGGCGCAGTGGGACGCGGTAAAGAACGCCCCGCTGCGGCCGGAGGAAGTCACGCCTGGCAGCCACCGAAAGGTTTGGTGGCGGTGCCGGAAGGGGCATAGCTGGCAAGCTGAGATCAAATCACGGCATTCCGGCAAGGGCTGCCCCGTCTGCGCCGGAAGGACAGCGCCCGGCATTACCGACCTGAAAACTGTGGCGCCGGCAGCGGCGGTCAGATGGGACCCGGAGCTCAATGGCCGCGACACACCGGATCGGGTATCTGCCGGGAGTTCCCGGCAGGCGTGGTGGCGCTGTGAGAAGGGACACTTTTGGCGCTCCCCCATTCGGTTTCAAAGCGGCGGGGAGCGTGGATGCCCCTACTGCATGGGGATGAAGGCGTGGTTTGGCTTCAATGATTTGGAGACCGTCGCGCCGGAGCTTGCGGCCCAATGGGACAGCGAAAAAAATAAAGAGCTGACACCCCGGCAGGTCACGGCCTTCAGCAACAAAAAGGCATGGTGGCGCTGCCCACGGAACCATTCCTTTCAGGCGGCGATCTCCGCGAGAAGCCGTGGAACCGGCTGCCCCTACTGCGCGAACAAGAAGGTACTGGCAGGCTATAACGATCTTGCCACCAGATTTCCGGAGCTTGGCAGGCAGTGGCACCCCACGCTCAACGGCGATCTGGTACCGGAGCGAATCGTGTACGGGAGCTGCCGGAAGGTGTGGTGGCAATGCGAGGATGGGCATGTATGGGAAGCCAGCGCTTATAAGCGCACAAAAAAGGAGCGTCCGACCGGCTGCCCGGTTTGCGCCGGGAAAACGAATAAAGAGCGGACAAGACGCTATGACCGCCTGATGGCGGAACTTGAACGCCCGGAAGCATGAGCGGCAGACAGCGCCAGCGGGTAAATACAGCGAAAAATGAACGGAATGGGGTACATGTTATGTATCGCAATGATGAAGGAACGGTTACGGTGAGGGAATTGGACGCCATCACCTGGGCCGCGAAAAACGCCGGTGTTTCCTATGGCGTTTTCGCGATGAGCTTGAAGCCGGAACAGTATAAGGGCATTTTCGAGTCTTACTGCGAGGAGATTTTAAGGCGTAAACGAGAAGAACAGGCATGGCTGCGGAGCAATCCCGCCGCAAAGAGCAAGCGGCCCGGTATGCGGGAAGATATATAGGGATCGGTTCGCGCGGACGTTGCCGCGCGGCTGATGGCCGAGCCTGTCTGCGGCAAGCGGCACAGATCGGCACGCTGGCGATCACGTTGCATATCGTCCTCATGATTTTGCGCCCGTATTTCATACAAGACGGAAATATACAGCGGGAACACGATACGGTATAATCAGATTTTCCGCACGGAACGCACGTGAATAGAAGTACCCACAAAAAGATAGGAGAATGACTATGAAGAAAAGGATCTTGAGCACTTTCCTCACGTTAGCCCTGCTGCTGACGCTGCTGCCAACGGCGGTGATGGCAGAGGGTGAGAACAAAAATACGATTTATACCCGCTATGTTTCTTCTAATAGTTCAGCGGGTAGTGGCACACAGGCAGATCCCTTTAATTTCTTTGAAGACGCCCTGAACAAGGCGGAAGCTGGTGATACCATTGTCATTTTAGGCAAGGCATATCAAAACGATACGGCAGGCGGAACCTCGGGTATAGGTGCACCCCTAATCATTAACACCCCGGTCACCATCGAGGGCCGCACTGAGCAGAACGGAGTGAGCAACGCCTCCTTTGAGATCCGGTCAGGTGGTATCGTCCTTGGCGCGGATGTGACCATGAAGAATGTGGTGTTAGAACTGACAAACAGATATCATAACGCCATCTTCGCCAATGGTCATAGACTTACTGCCGAAAATGTCACTTGCGGAAATAGTGCCCGCCAGGTACATCTATTTGCCGGAGGAATTGGTCGGGTTGATCATTTGGCATCGGTAAACCTTCCCACACCCGGAGATTCCGCGGTTCTTAATCTGCAAAACAGCACGTTTGGTAATATCTACGCCGGTGGCGTAGCGGCTGGCTATACCGGTGCCGTCTCGGTAACGGTAAAAAATGGCACGGTTGGCACCATCTACGGCAGCGGCGCTAATGAAAGTGTTCCAGGTGGGAACTGGTTCGACCTCACAGAGCCGCCCCCGCCGACAGCCAATCCCGCTAAATATCCAGTCACTGGCCCGGTGGATATTACTGTTGATGGCGCGTCCACAGCCGGTGGCGCATATACCGTTTCCGTGGACGGAAATGGTTCGAACAGCACTTCTCTGACCATTAACAACGCAAATGAAAACAAGAGACTCAGTCTTGCTAATCTGACCAGTCTCACCGTCAACGGCGGCACCGCTGCTGTCGCGGCGATCAATGAAACGGCTGATGTGACGCTCAACAACAATGCCACCGTCAGCTTTGCGGGAACAAATTCAAAAACCATTAACAGCCTGTCCGGTAACGGCAAGATCGTTCTTGGCAAGGAGGACAAGCTGACCATCACCGGCGCGTTTAATGGCACCCACGACTTTGAAACCACTGGCGGGACGAATGGACAGTCTGGCCTTGCAGCAACCGGACATACCTACATCACAGCGGCGAGCGGTGATGCAACCGTCAATTTCACACCGTATGAATCGCAGACGGACTTCCTGACTCTGAATAGAACTACAGAAAACGGCGGTCTTGCGTGGGTAACATCTAACGCGCCGGAGAGCAACGCATACGTTGAAAAGCTTGAAATTGATTCTGCCAGCGAGAACATCACCAAAACCGTAGATGAGATCAATGACGAGAACACCGGCGGCGCAGAGATCAAGGTGCTGATTGGAAATGACGACGCACTGCAAAATGTTCCGCTTACCTTTACGGTAAATGGGCAGAACGCAACAACTAACGACGATAGCTATGTTGTAGGAAATATGCGGCTCACTGCGATTGATGGGTGGGATAATCAATCCACTTCCGGCGTGGCAACTATTTCCATTGGAAAGAAAGACGATAAATCCACCATTGCCGCAGGTACCTATAACTTCACCGTCACCGCCCCGACTGCCAATAATAACACAGTCTCGGATACCTTCACCCTCACCGTTACGGACGACAGCGTCCCGCCACAGCCCCCTGTCCCGACAAAAACCCTCGAAAGCATCTCCATCACCACGCCGCCCACAAAGACGGCCTACACCGTAGGCGATGTGTTTAACCCCGCAGGCATGGTGGTCACGGCAACCTACAGCAACGGCAGCACGGCAGAGGTGAGCGGCTACACCACTTCCCCGAACACCGCGCTGAACCGCAATGATACAAGCATCACCGTCAGCTACACGGAGGGCGGCGTGACGAAAACCGCCGCGCAGATTATCTCCGTCACGGGCAAGGCCGTCACAACGGATATGTTCGACTTCAACGCCCTCGCCCTGACCTACACGGGCAGCGACCAGATCAACGCGATCAAGGGTGCCGTGGCGCTCAAGACGAATTACACCAGCAAGGTTGGTGTAACCACGGTAACCGTGGTGCAAAATAATGCTACGGTTACGGAAGCCATCAACGCGGGTGAGTATGAAGTCTATGTCTCCTGCGCTGCAGGTACGGCGTACGACGCGCTGGATAAAACCTTACTGGGAACCGTAACCATCGGCAAAGCCAATTATGGTGACCGTGCGGCCGCAGGCGCCGCTAAAGCAGGCACTTCCGGCACTGTGGATCTGAGTGGAAAACTCGTAGATGGCAGCATAACAAACCTCTCTATAACCAACGGCGAAAACATTCTGGACGGCACACCGACGATCAGCGGCAAAGCACTGACCTTCAAAATTGCACCTTCCGCGACGACTGGCAGCACGGCTACTGTGGAGATCAAGGTCGCCAACGCGAATTATGATCCCTACGCTATCGCAGTCACGCTCACCGTCAGCGACAGGACCGTTCCTACGGTCACCCCTCCCACGGCCATTAGCGGTCTGGTCTACAACGGTCAGGAGCAGGCACTCATCACCGCCGGCACTGTCCCCGAGGGCTGCAAGATGCTCTACAAGGTGGGCACTGGCGCTGGCGAATGGACTGAAACCGTCTCCACGGGCAAAAACGCCGGTAACTACGTCGTGTCCTACAAGGTCGTCGGAAACGATGAGTACGCGGATGTTGCTCAGACGACGCTCCCCTGGGTGGCTATCGCGCAGAAGAAGGTCACCATTCGACCTCAGTCCTTCACCATCACCAAGGGCAACGCCATCCCCGAATTCAAGCTGGAGTTCGTTGGCCTTGTGAACGACGACACCCTGACACCCAGCAAAACGCCCACTTTCAGGTGCTTAAAGGAACTTACCAGCACCGAGGAAGTCACCAACAGCAGTATGCCCGGTCAGTACCCGATCCAGTGGATGAATTCTAACGACATTGACTTCAATGATGGGACAAACTATCAATTGTCCAAGGAGACCATCGGCACGCTGACCATTCAGGCGCGGCCCTCCGGCGGATCTTCCTCTGGTGGCGGTTCTTCCTCTGGCGGCTCCAGCAGCTCCGGCGGCAGTTCTTCCTCTGGTAGCTCCAGTAGTTCCGGCAAGGTGGAGACCACCACCAAGCCCGACGGCACCAAGATCCAGACCGAGACCAAGAAGGACGGCACCAAGGTGGAGACCACTACCGCCAAGGACGGCAGCACTTCCAAGACTACAACCAATCCCAACGGCAGCTCCGTCACCGAGAACAAGGCCGCCGATGGCTCCACCGGCACGGTGAAGACCGACAAGCACGGCCAGACCACGGCGGAGACCCAGCTGAGCAGCAAGGCCGTCGAGACCGCCAAGAAGAATGGCGAGCCTGTCAAGGCCCCTGTTGAGGTGGAGGCTACCCGGAATTCCGACACCGCGCCCGTGGTGAACATCGAAGTACCCAAGAGCGCAGGCGAGACCAAGGTGGAGATCCCTGTCACCAATGTGAAGCCTGGCACGGTGGCCGTGCTTGTCCATCCTGACGGCACCGAGGAGATCATCAAGAACTCCGTTCCTACCGAGGATGGTATCCAGCTCACTGTGAACGGCGGCGCCACCGTGAAGATCGTGGACAACTCCAAGGACTTCATCGACACCCGGAACCACTGGGCCAAGGACGAGATCAACTTTGTGACCTCCCGCGAGCTGTTCAAGGGCGTCACGGAGGAGCACTTCGGCGTTGAGCGGACGATGACCCGGGCCATGGTGAATACCGTACTGGCACGGCTTGCCGGTGTGGACACCACCCCCGCTGCCGGGCAGAACTGGTATGATAAGGGCATCGCGTGGGCACGGGAAAACGGCGTCTCTGACGGCTCGAACCCCAACGGCAATGTCACCCGTGAGCAGCTTGCCGCCATGCTTTATCGCTATGCCGGGTCTCCCGCTGTGAGCGGCTCCCTGCCGTTCTCCGATGCGGGCAGCGTGAGCGATTACGCACAGAACGCCCTCATTTGGGCGACGCAAAACGGCATCCTCAACGGCTATGCGGATGGGCGCGTTGTGCCTGCGGCAAACTCCCAGCGCTCGCAGGTCGCCGCCATGATGGCGCGGTTTATCCAGAACGCACAGTAAACAGCCCATCTTCCCATCAAAGCAGCTTTCACAAGGACGAATCGGAGGGCACTTATGATTGGATAAACTACTATGACAAGCGGTGAGGAATGCTGGAACGGACTTACCACCAGATAACCAAAAGAAAGAAGATTGGGGACGATAGTCCCCGTCTTCTCCAAGCGTCTCATGGTGTATGAGGCGTTTGGAGAAGAAGACTTCCTAAGGTAAGTTGCGGCTGCAAAAAGGAAGAGTGGAACCGACTTATCTATACACAACTGCATCGGGTTAACGGTACGATGATCGAGCGATTGCGACAGAAAAAAGCGCGGTCAGACAGCGGCACACAGGTCATTGGTGTCTATAAGAGTAAGAATCAATCCTATAGGGCAAATATTTGCCTGTGCGGTGAGAAGTACATTCTGGGAGCTTATAAAACACTGGAGGAGGCCATCCAAGCACGAAAACAAGAAGCACAGTTGCATGAACCAGTGCTGAGAGCATATCAGACATGGTCCTCCTATGTAAAAATTCACAGCGATTGGGAAAAGGACCATCCTTTGCTTTTTAAGGTGCAGCGGCTGGGAAAGATCGAATTCAAAATGGAGTTTTCTGGTCTGCCGGAAGGTGAAGATCCGTCTGAGGGAAGGCAGCAGGTGGTGGAAGAAAATGGAAATTGACGCCTGCGGCACAAATGGATACACCTGCCCTGCGGCAATGAACAGAAAACGAAAACAACGATAGAGAGAGGAAACTATGGAAGAACACGGTCACTACACATATGAAAATGAAACCGCGGCAGATGCCAGGTCCTATGCCTGTGAATGGGAGGATACCCCGCAGGGAAATAGGGTCACCGGAGTCCTCGGGGCGATGCTGGGCGCCATGATCGGCGCCATCCCGTGGTTTATCGCAAGCACGTTTACAAGCTATTTTATCGGCTGGCTTGGTTTTTTGACAGGCATTGCGGCCTGCTATGGATACCAGTTGTTCCGAGGACGCCGCTCCACGCGGTTTGCAATGACGGTCATTGTCATCAGCTCGATCCTTGTCCTCTTTGCTGCAGAGATCGCTTCATGGATGTATGTTCTCTGCTCCGATCCGGACTGGCAGAAGGATGCGGCGCTGATCGGGATTCCCGTTGCCAGGCTTGCGTGGGAATCCATCCGGATGCCGGATAACTGGCATATCATGGCCCCCAATATGCTCATCGGCATGACCATCGGGCTTCTGGGCGTCGTTTCCGCGCGGAGAAGAGTCCTTGCATACACCGATCCCGACCGTGCGGTTCGTACCGCATATACGACTGCGGCATCACAAACCGCTCAGGCAAATGAGGCGGCGGGCTTCGCGGTGCCGCAGAGCTTTACCGTAGAGGAAAGAAAAGGGGTCAAGATAACGCTGCGGATTACAGGGGCGATGTTTATACTCGTTTCCCTTGTCCTTTTGATTGGGAGCGTAATGGAATCCGCGGCAGTGGGACTGGATGGGGAAAGTGCCGCTGTGCTTGCTGTCTCCTTTCTGGTCCTGCTTTGCGCCGGCATCTGCCTCCCGTTTCTGGCGCGGAGAAAGATGGAGGTGGAGGGCAGCGTCATCCGCTGCAGGCCCGCATTTGGCAGAGCGCGCACCTTTCAAATCTCGGAGATTGCCGGAATGCGCAGCAGATTCAATGACCGGCAGCTGATTGGCCGGGATGGAGCGGTACTGGCGCGCTTTGAAGACAACCAGAAAAACGGCGCCATTTTACTGCAATACCTGTCTGAACACGGCGTGGGTCTGCTTGCGGAATAGGAGGAACGAGCGCATGCAAGAGAGAATAAACAGCGTAAGAGTTACCGGACCAATGACAGACCTGACAACAGTGGTGCGAAGTTTTTCGCGGATACCTTTGCCTAGCCAAGAATGAAACTATGGAAGGGAGGGGAACTTAGCGCACTCAAATACGGCCATTCGGTGATGAATGGGACAAATAGAAAGCATATCGTGATTATTTTCGTGGCCTGACAGGAGGGAGGGTGCGAATGCGCGGAATGCCCTGAATGGACATCTTTGGCGCAGCTTAAATCACGTGTTGATCGGCTCCTTTGCGATCTTTCAAAAAACGGAGGAAGAAAAGGGGCTGGTTCAAAGTAGCCTAAATAAAAATCAAGTTGAGTATCCATTTGAATACATAGATAAGAGCGACATCGCGATTGGTCATTTGACCTGTTGTGATGTCGCCTTTTATCGTGACAGGATGGAACCACGCTGCCGTGGTCCGCCAATTTTAAAATATAGGACGTTTATCATATTTTAGAATTTGGAGGAAAGTTATCATGGATCAAATGGAAAATTATGTGATCGACCTTTTGGAAACTTACCGCGATAGAGAGCGTAAAATCAATATCTTGCACTACAACATGGAGCATCCCGCTAAGGTTGACGGGACTGAGCAGATCGAGGCCATGAATTATGGCCGCAATGATAGCGCTGGCCATACAAAGGGGCACATCTCCAATAAGACGCTCTATATTGCCCTCAACTATGAGGAGCAGGCTGCTAAGGCGAATGCCGAGATGCTCAGCGAAATTGCGGATGAGCTTTTTGAACTGGAACGGCAGCAGAAGAGACTGGTGTATTATGTGGGTCTTCTTGAAAAGCGCCAGGCGGATATTGTGCGGTTCATCTACATGGAAGGGCTTTCTACAAAGGCTGTTGCAGACCGATATGCGTTGACTTATCGCACCATTGATCGGATCAAAAGCGCTGCCGTTAAGAACCTTGCGGAAATGTATGCCTACTCGGATCATTTTGAAGTCTGATTTTTGAAAATGTCCGTAAAATGTCTTAAAAGGGGTACTTGCGGTGTCGTATGATTCCGTGGTATGATTAGACTGACCAAAAGGAACGGCTCTCACGGAGGACCGTTCCTTTTGGCGTGTCTATATGAAATACCGTCCGATGAGACCACAGCGTTTTGAAGGAGGAGTGTATGTTCAAAGAGTACCCCGATATTCTGACAGTTTCGCAAGCTGCACAAGCACTGGGCATTGGACGGAATACTGTGTATCAGCTCGTCCATACGCGCCAGGTAGGCTGTAAGCGCATTGGCACAAAAATCATTATACCAAAGGCTTGTTTGATTGACTTTGTAATGTCAGCACGTTATACTGTTTCCAAACCATAACAGCAGACAATTCTTCGCTGTCGAAAGGAGTTATTATGACAGGCAGTCTGCAAGTGAAAAACGGCAAATACTACATGGTGCTCAACAGCACCGAAAACGGAAAAAGAAAACAAAAATGGATTTCCACCGGCCTGAGCGAAAAAGGCAATAAGCGGAAAGCGGAGCAAATGCTTCGAGAAAAGCTGACGGAGGAAGAAAAACATAACCCGGTTGTGCGTACGGATATGACGGTGGCGGATTGTGTGCGCCGATGGCTCGTGCGTATACAGCGGCGAGTGGATGAAGTAACATACAGAAGCTATCTGCATACCTCTGAAACGCACATTCTTCCATATTTTGAGAAAAGTCAATTAAAGCTGTGTGACTGTACGGTAGAAGCGCTTCAAACCTACTTCGACGAGAAACATCAAAATGGACGTAAGGATGGAAAGGGCGGTCTATCCGCTAAAACCATGCGTCATCATAAAGGGATTCTTAGTCAAGCATTGTCCGAGTGCGTGAAAGATGGACTGATTCCCACAAATCCCTGCCAGTACGTTGAAATGCCGCGCAGAGAACGCTATGAAGCGCATTTTTATAGTGCAAAGCAGCTGCAACGGCTCATTGCGGCTCTGAATGGGGAGCCGATACAACCGCTTGTGAGAATTGCGGCGCTTTACGGTTTACGCCGTAGTGAATTGTTGGGGTTGAAGTGGGATAGCATAGATTTTGAAAATGGTGTGGTGTTGATTCGCCACACAGTCTGCAAGATGATCGTCACTGTGGAAAAGGATAAAACAAAGAACCAGAGCAGCCGCCGGAGTTTCCCCATGACAAAAGAAGCTCGTGAAATTTTCCTGCAGGCGAAGGCTGAGGAAGAAGAAAACCAACGCCTGTTCGGTAAAGCCTACCAAAAAAATGACTATGTTTTCAAATGGCCCGATGGGCGCACATTTGCTCCGGACTATGTGACGCATCATTTTTCAAAAATGCT
>ENA-UEQK01000272-UEQK01000272.1-human-gut-metagenome-genome-assembly--contig:-NODE-272-length-38817-cov-6.742772_pt1 | contig 38817 bp, 32 predicted proteins | sample MGYA00242939_ERZ507942 | MGnify/ENA primary metagenome ERZ507942 (study PRJEB26167, sample SAMN06115485) | human gut metagenome | host: Homo sapiens | place: China:Chongqing | collected 2015-03-30... | reverse complement strand
AGCAGTGCTTTTCTGCCCAGATCCTCTTCTTTGCCGTGTCCGGTTACTTTTTCCGCATACTCGGGAACCATCTCCGGACGGTGAATGATATTCACGATAAACTTATCCATCTTTTCCTCCATCTCGCCATTTGGCATCTTATATCGTGAGCATAGCTCACTCAATGCATTTCGCAAAATCACACTTGCAAGCAAGTGATTTTGCTTCATTATATCATCCTCCCCGCATTGCGGGAACGAATATCACATTACTTCTGAAAGTCTCTGATCACTTTCAACGCGGGCAGTGCATTTCCATCATAATCGAACAGTGCCTGATTGGCCCACTCGTTTCCGCCCGGACCGGGATCCTGAATATAGTTCAGGGATTCCTCGTTGGCCCAGCCACAACCGGGCATTGGGATCCATGCCGGCTCCCAGTAGTAGAAACCTTTTCCTCTGCCATCCGGAACCTGCGCAATGCGTTCCATGACCTTCTGCATAAATGCAGCCTGTCCTTCCGGTGTCATAGGATACTCCACCGCCTCTGCAAGGTGGGGCTTGGTCGCTATGCCCTTGCGCTGTTCCGGTGACAGCTTTTCCCTGTCTGCATAGTCCTCCATGGTGAAGCCCATGGATACCTCTGCCACAATGACATCCTTCTGATATCTCTGAGAGAGATCGTTCATATTATTGGTCAGGTCATCAATGGTTCCGTGCCAGAAGGGATAATAGGATAATCCGATGACATCGAAGTCCTCTCCTCTCTGTACATAGGCATCAAACCATTCTCTGCAGCGGGCATTGTTGCCACCGCAGTCCAGATGAAGCATCACACGGCTTTCCGGGGATACCTCTCGCACCGCACGGATGCCCGCGCTGATGAATCTTGCAATATTGTCAACGTTGTCCCATTTTCCATGAGGCCACATCAGGCCATTGGTGATCTCATTACCTACCTGTACCATCTCCGGAAGCAGATCCAGACGCTTTAATTTCAGCAGCACATCCTTCGTGTAATCATACACATACTTCTCCAGTGCATTGGCATCTGCATACGCCCACTCCTTGGGAGGGAACTGTTTGCCGGGATCTGCCCAGAAATCACTGTAATGCAGATCCAGCAGATAGCTGTAACCCAGCTTTTTGCCTGCGGAAGCCAGTGCCACCAGTTTTGTAAAGTCACTGGTACCGGCTCCGTAAGGCTTGCCGTCCTCACTGTAAGGATCATTCCAGAGACGGATGCGCAGAGAGTTGGCACCGTATTTTTTCAGGATCTCCAGTGCGTCCCCCTCTTTGCCTTCGTCATAAAACCTTGCACCGAGAGCTGTCTCCTCCGGCAGACTCGATACATCCATACCTTTGATAAATTTATCCATAAATTTAACTCTTTGTCTCCATGTCATACGTTTATCCTAAAGAATCCATTCCATGGATTCTCCCAGGTTAAACCGCCGAAGCAGTTTAACCCTTCACGGCACCACCGGTAATACCTTCCACATAGAACTTCTGCATGATGACAAACAATACAGAGATGGGAATGGATACCAGTACACCACCTGCACAGAACTGACCAAAGTAAGTATTGATCAGGCTCTTATCCAGCATATTGTACAGACCGATAGCAACAGTCCACTGGGAAGAAATACCGGAATTCAACATCAGCTTAGCATATACGAAATCCATCCAGGGGGACAGGAAGGAGCTGATAACTGTATATACAATGATGGGACGGCTCATGGGGATAACAACCTTCCAGAAGATCGTAGCCTCACTGGCTCCATCCAGATAAGCGGCCTCGCGCAGGGAATTCGGGATCGTATCGAAGAAGCCCTTTGCAATCAGGTAACCCAGACCGGAACCGGCAGAATATACCAGGATCAGTCCGAGGTGCGTATTGGTCAGGTTCAGAGTCTTCAGAATGAAATATACTGCGATCATGGACAATACACCGGGGAACAGATTCACAATAACTGCGGCGTTCATCAGCGGCTTACGTGCCGGGAAACGCATGCAGGAGGTCGCATAGGCCACCATCAGTACAAAAGCAGTGGAGATCACACATACCACACATGCAATGATGAAGGTGTTCTTGAACCAGTTCGGGAACTGTGCCACACTGTCTGCGGAAAACAACAGGTTCTTATAATTGACCAGGCTCCATTCCTTCGGGAAAAAGGTGCTGGTATTCATGCCGGTGTATGCACTGAAGGAGGTGACCACCAGCCATACGATGGGCACCAGCCAGACAAATGCCAAAAACGCCAGTAACAGGTTATGTAATAAAGTCTTAATAAATCTCTTCATTAACGGAACGCCTCCTCTCTGTCACCCTTCAGGAATCTGCTGAAGGCAATGAGGGTAAATACCGCACAAAGGATAAACACGATAATACCGATGGCGGATGCCATCTTGTAATTGTAATAACTCTGTGTCAGATTGAACAGCCAGGTGATCAGCAGGTCCACTTCCTTCGCCTGGGAGTTCGCCATGGCCTGATTGGTGGTGGTATATACACCCTGGGTCAACAGATATATTACGTTAAAGTTATTAATATTCTTGACAAAATCCGTTACCAGAGAAGGTCCGGTGACGAACAGCATATATGGCATGGTGATATGAATAAAGCTCTGCAGAGGAGTAGCTCCGTCAATCTTCGCACTCTCCAGCTGGTCAGAAGGAATATTCATCAGCACACCGGTAGCGATCAGCATCTGGTAAGGAATACCGATCCAGATATTGATCAGGATGATCATTACGTGTGCCCATCCGGGAGCGGACAAAAACGGAATATAACTGGTGCTGATCGCGCCGATATCTCTCAGCCACTGGGTAATTCCCGCATTGGCACAGATTGTGTTCATGATACCGTTGTTAGCGAAGAAGTTACGTACCAGAAGCAAGGAAACGAACTGGGGAACTGCGATCGTTACAATGAACAGCGTTCTCCACAGCTTCGGCAGCTTCGTTCTCTTATTATTGATCAGCAAGGACAACAGGATACCGCCAAGGTAAGTGGTAAAGGTTGCGAACAGTGCCCATACCAGTGTCCAGATCAAAATCTTACGGAAAGCATAACCGAAGGTAATGGTCATTCCACCGTTGGAGAACAGATTCTTGAAATTGGTAAATCCCACCCAGGTAAACAAAGCGGAAGGAGGCATATGTCCCTGATCATAGTTTGTAAATGCGACAGCGATCAGGATCAACAGAGGAACGATCGTGAAAATAACGACCCCCATGACGGGAAGTGCCAGCAGTGTGATATAGAATTTATCATTCTTGAACTGCTGCAGATCCTCTACAAACGTATTGATATGTTCTCCTGCCTGTGCTTTTTTCTGAAGCCGGTAAACAGTCACTTCATTCTTAAGCCAGATCACCAGAAATGTAAACCAGATAACAAATGAAACTACGGAGAACAACAAGATCATAAACGAGTTGTCATAATCGTTGAATTCATTCTGCATGGTTACAATGTTGAAAACCGTCTCCTGCTGAACAGTTCCCAAAGTTCCAAAATCACGTACATACTCTGTGGCAAAGCCAAAGGTAAATACAATGACTGCCACTTCGAGCAGAGTCATTAAAATACCTTTGATAATTTGTTTTCTGCGGATATATCCTGCTCCCATCCAGACCAGGGATAATTTTACGAACAGATCTCCTTTTACGACTGCCTCACCGAACTCCTTGAAGAATCCGCCGATTCCGCTCTTTTTCTTCTTCATTCTCTGCCCTCTCCTTTCTTAATATTAAAATAAATAATTTAGTAACTATTTGGAACACCTTCCCGCATTCATCTGACTAGTTACATAACCCGGCAGGCAGGAGTCGAACCCACTTACCGGAAACGTTTCCTGTAAAAAAGGCATCCCTCCACTACGTATTATTGTTCATAGCTTCAGGACGCCTTTCTATTCTCTGTATTCGTTCTGCACCAGAACGTTTTCATCATTCATTTGTAACAGAACCGGAACAGATCATCTTCCCAAACTTATTCAGCGGGTACGGAAACACCTTCTACCAGCTCATCCAGTGCTGCCTGGATACCAGCTTCATCATCAGCCTTCAGCTGACCCTGAGCTACTTTCTCACCGAAGGTAGCGGTAGGATCCCAGTACTTGCCACCGACGATCTGAACTACACCATAAGCGGACTGCTCAGCCAGAGCTGCGATAGCGGTATTGGAAGAAACTTCCTCGGAACCTGCTACGTTGATATTGGAAGGTCCGATCTCTCTCTCTGCGAAACGTACTGCCTGGTTGTCTTCGTTGGTGATCCAGTCAGCCAGCAGAGTTGCCCAGCCTGCATTTGCAGAATACTTGTTAACACCTACCAGTTTGAAGCCTGCTACAGAGCCCTGCTGGATCTGCTTGTCGCCACAGGTATAGGTAGGAAGCTTGGTAGCTGCGTAGCCATCACCAAAAGCGGTCTGAGCTGCGGTTGCATCCCAGGTACCGGAAACTACTGCACACAGATCACCGGAAGCGATCTGGTTAGATACGTCACCATCAGCGATCGGAAGGAATGCGCTGTTGCCGGTGATGTTCAGCATAGCCTGTACCACCTGTACACCGGTAACGCCATCAGCGCTGGTGCCGTTCCAGTCCATAGCAGTGCTGCCGTCATCATTCAGTGCGGTAGTGAAGCCTGCACCATAGAAGAAGGAAGCGTTATACCAACCGGAAGCAAGAGTCATACCAACCTTCTTGCCAGCCTTATCAGCTGCTGCAAGTAAGGTATCCCAGCTCTGTGCATCTTCGGGAGTTACTAAAGTGGAATTGTAATATAAGAAATAACCGTTATCAGCACTCATAGGGAATGCATACAGTGTGCCGTCCTTGGTTGCTGCATCTACAGAACCGGGAGCATTTGCGCTCTTAACATCAGCTACGCTCTTGCCTGCATAAGCTTCCAGAGCTGCATCCATTTCATCAACGGACTGCAGGGCACCTGCATTTACCAGATCGATCAGCTGATCAGATGCGAAAGCATACACATCAGCAGCAGCCTCAATATCGGCTAAAACAGTATCCTTAGCTGTGGACTCGGATTCGGTACCAAGCTGGATATCGAAGTTTGCATAATCTGCATAATGCTCCTTGAAGGAATCGATCATGCCCTGTAACATGGTCTGATCTTCCTCAGCACCCCAGATTCTCAGGGTAACGTCCTGCTTCTCAGCGGGAGCGGTCTGCTGTGCAGCCTCGGTGGTGGTTGCTGCTGCAGAAGTTGCTGTGGTATCTGTTCCGGCATTTGCAGAAGCATCAGAGTTTCCACAAGCTACCAGAGAGAATGCCATAGTCAGTGACATTGCTAAAGCGACTAACTTTTTCATTTTGTTATCCTCCTGTTTTGTTTTGCAAGTTTGTGCGTATTGCGCAACCGCTTGTCTACAATAATAGTTTAGCAACATTTCCTTATGTTGTCAATTTATAATAATGACTGATATTGAGATCTAAAATTGTATATTTTGCACAAATGTGCTTTGAAACCCTTGATTTTACAGGGTTTTCTGCATACCTGTTTTTTTGTAAAAAGTAGTTTTTCTCTTCATTTTTGGGGAAAAATTTAGGAAAACGTTTTTCTAAGTCATGGCTTTCCGCATCAAACTCAGCCCTTCGTAGACTCTTTCAAGATGATCTCATAGTCCAGAAGTGTCTTGTCCGGAACCGTTTTCCCGTGAATCATGTCCAGCAGCACCTGACAGGATCTCCTGCCTAGCTCTGTGATATTGAATTTCAGGGAAGTCACTGTAACGGGATAGTTCTCCAGGATACGACTGTAATGGCAGGATGCCACTTTCATCTGATCCGGGATCCGCACACCCATGTGAGAAAGCTTTCTTACCACCTCATCGCAGATGTAGTCATCCTGGCACAAAATACACTCCACACCGCTCTTTTTCAGCTCTTCCACGGCCTTTTCCACCATAGCCTTGCTGCTCAAGTCCGTGTAGACCAGATCCGGATTCAGCTTGCGTTTGCCTTTGCGGTAAGCTTCCTCATAGCCCTGATATCTGCAACGGTTGACCATCTGATCCATATCACTGCCCAGATATGCAATATTCTGTATGCCCTTGGCAAACAGTACCGTCACCAGTTCTCTGCAGGCTCCCACATTGTCGTGGTCCACCTGTACCACATCATCGTCAGGGATTTTTCCCACTGCAACGAAAGGAATCTGCTTCTGTTTCAGGAATTTTACATATTTATCGTTCTCATAGGTCCTGGTAAGGATCATTCCGTCCACTTTCCGGTTTTTGATCAGCCGCTCCAGCGGTCTGGTATCGTTTCCATTCGTCGTCACCACGATAATATCGTAGTCATTGGCCTGCGCCACCTCTTCCACACCGTACATACAGGTATGGAAAAAGGGGATATCCACCAGGGTATTGACCTCCGGCAGGATAATTGCGATATTATTGGTCCTGGACTGTGCCAGGCTCTGTGCTGCCGCATTGGGATAAAAGCCATGTTCTTCTATGTAGTCGAGAATCCGGTCTCTGGTAGCGGCCCCAATACGGCCTTTCCCTGAGATTGCCCTGGAAACCGTGCTGGCAGACACCCCCAGTTCTCTCGCTACATCATGAATCGTCATCGCCTTGTCATTCTCTGAATGATTGTTCATATCAAGTCACGCCTTTCCGTGACCTGCAATCCTCGGATTGCAGACACACTATTCTCCCCATCCTTTGCGCAATCTGTTTTTTTCATATCTTTTTATTGCCATTTTATGCGCAAACGATTGTTCATGTTTATAGTAGCATCTTAAGATGTGGCTTTCAATGCACCTTTTTACACAAATTCCCTTTTTATTTCTATACAATAGTTACAAAAGGGCAGGTTTTTCTGAAGTTATTTAAGCTATTTTACAGGGATCCAGTTCCGGAACTGTTTCCATTTTTTCTAATTGTGCTAATTTTCAGGAAAGCTATCCGCCACGCACAGTTTCCCATACCCCACCCGGTCATTGGGGTATTCTATCTCTCCCCGCAGGGGTCTTGCGCCTTTTCTGAGACAGGCTTTGACCTTTTCTCCGTAGAGGAAGGGATCATTCCCCTGCACGATCCCCCATTCCATCAAAAGCGCTGCCGCACCACTAACAATGGGCGCTGCGAAGGAGGTGCCGGTCACGGGAGTAAAACTGCCGTAGACATCCGGAGCCTGGATATTCACACCGGGAGCCACAAGATCCGGCTTGGTCAGTCCCGCAGCAGCCACACCAATGGTTCTTGTGCTATCCGCATAGCCTCTGCCGGAGAAATCGGCATAGGTATCATAGACCTGGTCATAGGCTCCCACGGTGATCACCTTGGCTGCGGTAGACGGAATGGTCAGTGTCACCTGGGGTGTGGCACGGTAGAATCCGGTACTCTCCCCGATTCCGCTTCCCGCTGGGAGATACAGATAATATTGTCCTGTCACAGTCACTACCGGTTCCAGCCGGATTGTCCAGATCCCTGCATTGATGTAGCTTCCCTCTGCCGGGATCATGTCCAGATAGATTTCCTGTGCCACCGCATAGGGCAGAGGCTCTCCCAGATAAACCAGTATTCTAGTCTGTTCCAATTCCAGCGTGTATTTTCCTCCCTGGATATTTGTGGACAATTCTGCTTCCTCACCTCCCGGGGCCTGCAGTCTTATCCGGAACACATCGCTGTAATTTTTCCATAGCTGTATATTCAGGTTTCTCTCATAATTGCCCACAGCCAGTTCCACGCGGCCGTCCCTTGTTATATTGCCGGCAAAATGTCCTCTGGCGGCTCCTTCGTTGCCGCTGCCCACGCATATCACCGTCCTGCCGATCTCCGAAGCATTGTCCAGGAACCTCTCCAACAGAGAACTTCCATCGTGGGAACCGTAGCTGTTGCCGAAGCTCAAATTGATGACAAGAGGCATATTTAACTGTCTGGCTTTCCGCAGCGCATAAGTAACGCCTCGCATAATCTCCGTGGTCCGGGGAAAACCTTCCTCCCTGGGAAGTCCCAGTTTCACGATGATCAGTTCCGCCTCCGGGGCTGCCCCGGTATAGAGACCGTCCGCACTTCTCCCGGCGGCAATCCCTGCCACTGCCGTTCCGTGGCCGGTCAGATCCCTGCTGGGGATCAGGCCGTACCGTTCCAGTACACTGCTGTTCAGTGTCCGGTTGATTTCCTCCTCCGTATATTCAGTCCCGATGGGAAATCCATCCGGTGTCCTCCCATATCCCGTATCGCCCGTTTCCTCCGGCGCTATCTGATTCTGTGGCAATGTCGGATTCCGCAGCGTCTCCTGCTCCCGTGATGCGGCCTGCTTTCCCGGAATTGTCTGATCCCATGGTATCGTCTGATCCCATAGATACCGTATCCTCGTACTGCCATCTGCCTTGCGGAACACCTCCAGATCCCAGGTGATCCCGGAATCCAATACAGCCAAAAGAACGCCCCTTCCATTCAGAAAAGGCGTTCTTCTTGTCACCGGTGGAAAGCAGGATGCGCCGTCCGGATCTGTCTGCTGATAGTAAAACCGCTTAGGCTTCTCCACATACTCGATCTCCGGAGTCTCCGATACGGTATCTACCAGTGTCTCCGGTACCGTAAGGATCGCATATCCGGCAATCAGCTCTTCCACCACAATATTCTGTTCCCGCAGTCCGTCCAGACTGCCATGATATTTTACGATCAGCTCCCAGCTGCGGCTCTCCGCACTGTAACCGACATTCAGACTTTCCGTCTGTTCCCGTTCTTCCTCCGGGGTCTCCAATGCAAGGTTCAGGATGTTTTCCAGTTTCTGGTCCATGGGCACTCCCCATTACTTCCGCTTCTTACATCTTATGTCCCATGTGGGAAATCATTCCGGAAAAGTCAGGTCTTACGCCTCTTTCGGAATCTGTCCATCCACATGAAGGATATGGTTGATCAGCCAGTCTGTCAGGTAATTCAGAATATCCATGATCTGCTCATCCTGATTTTCTTCATCTTTCTCATGCTGATCAATAAATTCATCCAGTTTGTTGATAAATTCCTGATGCTGAATCTTCTGGGTAAAAATCTTTTTGTACTGGATGGATTCCATATACGCTTCTTCATCCGCAAAATGCTTTGCGGTATAGTCGCGCAGCTTCTGTAAAATTGCGTCAATGTGATCGTACTTATCCGGAGTAAATTCCTCTTGCAGCAGTTCGTATGCTTCACTGGCATAGTCAAACAACTGTTTATGCTCCTGATCGATCATGTCAATTCCAATATAGTATTCCGGTTTCATTTCAAACATAACTTCAGCCTTCTTTCGTATCTTTTTTGTATCTTTTCCTGTATCCTAAATATGCACTTTTCGTGCAGAACTTTCAAGTGCTTCCACGCTTTTTATACTTTTTTAAGAATTCCCGCTGCCAAAATCATTCGCCCCAGAATTCCTTCAGCGCCCGGACCGCATATTCCGTATCCTTCATACCTGCTGTCTCCACAGCGGAATGCATGGCCAGCTGAGGCAGTCCGATATCCACGCTGGACACTGATACATGTGCGGTGGAAATATTGCCGAGAGTGGAACCTCCCGCAATGTCGGAACGGTTGGCATAGGTCTGGTAAGGTACCTTCGCCCGTTCGCAGTAATCCTTCATCCTTGCCGCGGAAATACCATCGGTGGTGTATTTCTGGCTGCCATGATATTTGATGACGATTCCGCCGTTTAAGTACGGACGGTTGGTAGGATCTGCTTTTTCGGGATGGTTGGGATGTACCGCATGGGCATTATCCGCAGAGATCAGGAAGCTGTCCGCCACCCAGCGCAGATAGCTGCTGTGATCCGCCTGCAATCCTTCCGCGATCCGCTGTAAAATATCTTCCAGAAAAGTGGAATCTGCACCCTGTCTGGTACCGCTTCCCACCTCTTCATTATCGAACACCGCACAGACATTGATATACTCTGCCGGAGTACTCTCCGTAAATGCTTTCGTCAGGGCAAAAGCACTCTGCAGGTCATCCAGTCTGGGAGACAACACGAATTCTCCCTTTGCTCCTATCATTTTTCCTTCCTGTCTGGTGTACAGGAACAGGTCTTCTCCGAGAATCGTCTCAGCGTCCACGCCTGCCGTTTCTGCTGCCAGCGCTGCCAGTGTGGGCTTCTCTACTGCTTCCGGCTGTTCCTCCGCATTCTCCGATGCGGTCTGTGCATCGTATGTAGTATGTGCATCGTGTGCAGTATGTGTATCATATTCGTCAAATGATACGTCCGCAAGCAAAGGCAGCAGATCCACCTGGGGATTGTACTCCACACCCTTGTTCATTTCCCGGTTCATATGGATGGCCACATTGGGGATCACGCAGAGATCTCTGTCGATATTCACCAGTCTGCCCTCGATACCGTTCCCGTTCTTCACAGCCAGTCTGCCAGCGACGGAGAGTGGTCTGTCCAACCAGGTGGACAAGATCATGCCGCCGTATTTTTCGGTGTTCAGACGCAGATAATGCTCCTCCACGGTCAATTCCGGCTTCTCTTTGATCTTAAAGCAGGGGGAATCACTGTGGGCTGCTGCCATATGAAAGCCCCTGATGCCGACCTCCTTTTCCGGAATCACAAACGCAATAACGGAAGAATCATTGCGCTCCGTATAATACCGTCCGCCCTTTTCCAGTTTCCATTCTTCCTTTTCCTGTAACTGCTGAAAGCCTGCTGCCTCCAGCATCCTTCCGATATTGGCCACTGCATGAAAACAGGTAGGACTTATTCTTATAAATTCCAGCATCTCCTGTGCTGTCTTCCGAAAATCATTCATTCTGTTCACTTCATCCTTTCCCGGGCCGTCTGTCTGCCTGCGCTGTTCGTGCCCGGAACCATTAGCGTTCCGCACGCATGGGATTATTGAGGAAATCCTCATAAGTCAGACGGATACCTTCTTCCAGCTCCGTCGTATAATGGTAGCCCAGGCTTTCCAGTTTGCTGACATCCAGAAGCTTTCTGGGAGTTCCATCCGGCTTGCTGGGATCCCATTTGATCTCCCCAGTATAACCTACTACCTTCGCTACCAGTTCCGTCAGTTCCCGGATGGTCAGTTCCTTGCCGGTTCCCAGATTCACTGTCTCATCGCCGCTGTAGGTATTCATCAGATACACGCAGGCATCTGCCAGATCATCCACATAGAGAAATTCCCGCAGTGGGGTTCCTGTTCCCCAGCAGACTACTTCCTTCGCGCCGGATACTTTTGCCTCATGGAAGCGGCGGATCAGCGCCGGAAGCACATGGCTGTGGGTGGGATGATAATTGTCGTTTGGCCCGTACAGATTCGTGGGCATGACACTGATATAATCGGTTCCGTACTGTCTGTTCAGGAACTCGCAGTATTTCAGTCCGGAGATCTTCGCCAGTGCATATGCCTCATTGGTTTTCTCCAGCTCAGAAGTCAACAGGCAGCTCTCCTTCATAGGCTGCGGTGCCATACGGGGATAGATACAGCTGCTGCCCAAAAACATCAGCTTCTTGCAGTTGTTCTGCCATGCCGCATGGATCACATTCATCTCCAGGATCATATTTTCATACATGAAATCCGCCAGTGCCTCACTGTTGGCCATGATGCCGCCCACCTTGGCTGCGGCCAGGAACACATAGTCCGGCTTCTCCCTGGAAAAGAATTCCTCCACGGCAACCTGTCTGCACAGATCCAGTTCCTTATGGCTGCGGGTGATGATATTGGTATATCCGTTTCTCTGGAGTGCTCTACAAATAGCACTTCCTACCATACCCTTGTGGCCGGCTACATATATTTTTGCGTCTTTTTCCATGATATTACAGTACTTCCTCTCTTTATTTCTCCTGTTATTCCGCGGTTTCCTTCAACACTACCGCTTCAGCCTTTGCCAGCTTCAGATCGTGCTCTGCCATCAGACGGCACAGTTCCTCGTAGCTGGTTCTCTGGGGATTCCATCCCAGCACCGTGCGGGCCTTCGTCGGATCTCCCCACAGATTGACCACATCCGTGGGACGGTAAAAGGCCTCGCTGACCTCCACCACCACCTTGCCGTTGGCCTTGTTGATTCCTTTTTCATGGATACCGCTGCCCTGCCATTCCAGTTCGATTCCCACATAATGGAATGCCAGTGTGGTAAATTCTCTTACGGTATGCTGTACACCGGTGGCAATAACGAAGTCCTCCGGCTTGTCATGCTGCAGCATCAGCCACATGCATTCCACATAGTCCTTCGCATAGCCCCAGTCTCTCTTGGAATCCAGATTGCCCAGATAGAGTTTATCCTGGATACCGCAGGCGATTCTGCCGGCTGCCAGTGTGATCTTACGAGTAACGAAAGTCTCTCCCCGGCGCTCGGATTCATGGTTGAACAGAATGCCGTTGACTGCGAACATATGATACGCTTCTCTGTATTCCTTCACGATCCAGAAGCCGTACTGTTTTGCCACCGCATAGGGGCTGTAGGGATGGAACGGGGTGTTCTCATTCTGAGGCACTTCTTCCACTCGGCCATAGAGTTCGGATGTGGATGCCTGATAAATACGGCAGGTCTCGGCCAGTCCCACCATACGCACAGCCTCCAGAATCCGCAGCACGCCCAGTGCATCTACATCTCCGGCATATTCCGGTGCCTCAAAGCTTACCTGTACATGGCTCTGGGCGCCCAGATTGTAGATTTCATCCGGTCTGACTTCTCCGATGATACGTACCAGACTGGTAGAATCCGTCATATCTCCACCGTGGAGAACGATCTTATCCTCCCGGATCAGATGGTCGATACGACCGGTATTGCTGATGGAAGATCTGCGGATCAGTCCATGCACTTCATATCCTTTTTCCAGCAGGAACTCTGCCAGATAAGAGCCGTCCTGTCCGGTAATTCCTGTAATTAATGCTTTTTTCATTCTTTGTCCTCGTCTTTCTCTTCAGCTGCTTACGGCTGAAATACAATAGCGTGGGCGCAGGCATCTGCCTTATCCTGTCCACAGAATACACCGGCGATCGCCAGTCCGAAGGGGATGGAAGTCCCCATTCCGCGGGAAGTGATCACGTTACCGTTCACTTCCACGGGGCCTGCAGTCACAGCCGCACCTTCCAGATGATCCTCGAAGCAGGGATAGGCGCATGCTCTCTTTCCCTTCAGGATTCCTCTGTGTCCGAAGATACTGGGAGCCGCACAGATTGCCGCAATGTATTTTCCCGATGCATAAAAAGCATCGATCTGCTGCATCAGGGGCTCACAGGCCTCCAGATTCTTCGTTCCCTGTCCGCCACCGGGCAATACCAGACAATCATATTCCTCAAAATTCACCTGGGACAATGTCATATCCGCAGTCACCGGAATCTTATGTGATCCCATCACCTGTTTTTCTTCCGTAATGGACACCATATCAATGGTCAGTCCACATCTGCGGCAGATATCCACTACCGTCAGACCTTCTATTTCCTCAAACCCATTTGCCAGAAAAATCGCTATCTTACTCATGGTTTTCCCTCGCTTTCCGTTTTGTTTTCTGTCTCATTTGCAAGTCATATACTCTGACTTTGCACAGTTATGATTAGTATACACAATTTGGAAGCGTAATTCAATTCCCAGGGGCAGATATTTGCAGATTTCACTGTATTTTCAAGGAAAATCATGTTATACTAAAGAAGTGTTTTTAAGTCTTAATTACAGAAGCGAGGCATTAGTATTATGGAAATCGAGCGAAAGTTTACCCTGAAATCCTTACCCGACAATCTGGAAAGCTATCCTTCTCATCATATCGAGCAGGTATATCTGAATTATAATCCTGTGGTCAGAGCCAGAAAACAGGATGATGAATATTATCTCACTTACAAAGGCAGCGGCATGATGGCCAGAGATGAGAGCAATCTTCCGCTGAACGAGGCATCTTATTATCATTTACGGGAAAAAGCCGATGGCAGCGTAATCTCCAAAAGACGCTATCTGATCCCTCTGGAGCATCCCGGATTCAAAGAAGGCTTTCCCACTCCTCCGGCAGATTATTCCCTGACCATCGAGCTGGATGTTTTTGATGCCCCCTTCGCCCCTCTGATCATGGCAGAAGTGGAGTTTGGAAGTAAAGAAGCAGCAGAGGCTTTCGTCCCTCCCGCATGGTTTGACAAAGATGTCACCTACTGCAAGGAATACCACAATTCCTATCTGGCTCTGGAGCTGCATCACGCTCCGGAAAATTCCTAAAATGTAACTGCAGTCATTCAAAATGCACGGTAATTCCCCATCGGGAATCCCGTGCATTTTATTTTTTCTGTCTATACCACTGTAAAACAGCGGATACTTTCTTTCAACTGTCCCACTGCACCGGTCAGATCATCCACCGCATAGGAAATATCCTTCATCTCCTGCTGTAATCCCCGGTTGTTGTTCTTTACCACCGCCAGCTTTTCCGTACTGTCCTCCACGGTTGCTTCCATCTGTGAGTTAGCACTATTGACATTCTGCAGTACCGACAACAGTTCATCGATCTTCTGTCGGAATTCATTCATCATCTCATCCACATGATCCGCAGCCTCATGATAATTTGTGCCCGTATCCTCCAGAGCATCGTAATCTCTCATGACTCTGGTATTCATAAAATCCAAAAGTTTTGTAGCATTTTCGGAAAGTTCTTCCACGCTTTCCACTACCCGGTTACTTATCTCCTGGATATTATTGGCTGACTCTCTGGAGCTGTCTGCGAGCTTGCGGATCTCCTCCGCCACGACTGCGAATCCCCGGCCTGCTTCTCCTGCTCTGGCAGCCTCGATAGACGCATTCAGTGCCAGCAGATTCGTTGTTCCAGCAATTCCCAGGATTTCTTCCGTCAGTTCCGTGATCTTGTGGATCTGCCTGCTGTTGGCGATGGACTCCGTCATTGCCGTGTCGATCTCCTTCATCACCCGGGTTGCCTCCTGCTTACTCGCCACCGCCGTTGCCTTCATTTTTCCGGCCCTATCCTTGATATCCGCCGCATAATTGCGTCCATCCTGTGCCACCTCCAGCATGTTCTCCACCGTGGTATCCAGCACCCCGGTATCCTGTTGCACCCCTCCGATAGCCTCCGTGACAGACTGCATGCCACCAGCCATCACTCCCAGCTTCTGGGTGGTGTCCTCCGCGGTGGCATTTACCTTTTCCACATTGGAGATAATACCGGTCTGTTTTTCCTCCATATGTCCGCAGCTCTCGGTAATCGCCCTTATGATGGTCTGCATCTGCGCCACCAGATCATTGATGGCCATGGATAATCTGCCGACTTCATCCCCCGATTTCACCCGGATCCGTCTGGTGATGTCACCTCTGTTATTGCGAATGCCCTCCACCAGTTCATCCACCTGCCTCGTAGCATATTTCACCGGACCGATGACCCAGATCCGCAATCCCAGCATGATCACCACGACTACTGCAAGCAGTACCAGACTTGCCACCGCCACAATCATGGGCACTCTGGCCGCACGCTGCTCCATCTGTCCCTGTGCCTGTGCCATCTGCTCTCCGGTGATCTCCAGCATCTGATTCATATAACTTTCAATATGTTCATTGAACATCGGCAGATTCGATGTGGCGGACACATAGGCCTGCGTCTTATTCTCTGCACTGGTGACCAGCAGACTCTCCACGGTCTTTTTGTATTTTGCCAGTTCCGCAGAAGCACTGTCAAACGCCTCTCTCCGGGCATCCCCCTCAGACAGCAGTCCTTCGAACTCCGTCATCTGTTGTTCCATATCAGTGATCTCCTGCAGGATCTTATCCGACAAATTATCCATTGTCACACTGTTGGTGGTCATGACATGGGTCAGCACCTGCCCGTTAATGTAAGTAAACTGTCTGGAAAGCTCCGAGATTTTCTCCTGTTCAGCCACCTGACCGGCCACGATTTCATCGTTGGTTACAATGACCGATTGCAGTGTCTGCACCAGCACTCCCATACAGCTGAGTGCAGCAACTGCCAGCAGCAGTAAAAGCGTCACGATCTTGACTCCGATCCCGACTCCTTTTTTCTGCTTTCCTTCCCGCTTCTTCCGTTCTTTTCCCTTATTCATGCTCTTCTCCTCCGCCCAATACCATCAAAAGGGCCTGCAGCGCATATGCACCGGGCCCTTTTGATTAGATATGTAGAAATTAATTCTTGGCAATTAATTTTCCACCACGTTTGGATACAACATCGAAGATAACTGCTGCCAGAAGTACCAGACCCTTGACTACCTTCTGCATATTCTGATCGACACCCATCAAAGACATACCCAGGTTAATAACACCCATCAGTACAGCACCTACGATAACTCCGGGTACAGTTCCGGTTCCGCCGTATGCGGAAGCACCACCGATGAAGCAGGAACCGATGGCATCCATTTCATAGTTCTGTCCGTATGTCGGCTGTGCGGAAGTCATACGTGCAATGGTTACCATACCAGCTAACGCTGCCAAGAATCCCATGTTCATATAAGCCAGGAAATAAACCTTGTTGGTATTGATACCGGATAATTTGGTGGCCTTCTCATTACCGCCCACTGCGTAGAAATAACGTCCCACAGTAGTGTTGGAAGTGATGTAACCATATACCATGATAACAATCAGTACCCAGATCAATACGCTGGGAATACCTTTGTGCTGTGCCAGACGATAGCTGAATGCCAGGATCACTGCAGCGATCACTACGATTTTGCCGATCGTGGAACCCATGCTGGGAGCTTCGTATCCTTTTTTCACCTTGTCGGCTCTATTCTTCAGCTGTAACACTGCAAAGATCACTGCAGCGATCACACCGGCAAATACACAGGTCAGATTGATGGGACCATTACCGAAGAAATCGGGAATATAACAGTCAGCACCGCCACCGAACAGATTTACGAATGTAGTGCAGTCCTTAATGGATACGGTCATACCCTGCAGGACTACGTTGCTTAATCCTCGAAAAGCCAGCATGCCGGCCAATGTCACGATGAAAGGCGGGATTCTCACATAAGCGATCCAGAAACCCTGGAAAGCACCGATCAGTGTACCGATAGCAAACATGATCAGAATAGCCAGCCACATGTTCATTTTCATGTTGACCATGAGTACCGCTCCGATGGCACCGACGAAACATACAACAGATCCAACGGACAGATCGATGTTACCGCCGGTCAGGATACATAACAGCATACCGGTTGCCAGAATAAACACATATGCGTTCTGCGAGATCAGACTGCTGACATTCATGGGAAGCAGGATTGCTCCTCCGGTTCTCCATGCAAAAAATGCCGTAACCACGATCAGTACGAGGATCATGGTATATCTTTTTATAAAATCGAGGCCCTTTGTTTTATTCATGCCAATGCTCCTTTCTTACCGGCTGATAATATCTTGGACATGATAAGCTCCTGTGTTGCCTCACTGCCCGCCAGTTCTCCTACTATTTTTCCTTCGTTCATTACATAGATCCGGTCACACATGCCAAGGATCTCAGGCAGCTCCGAGGAGATCATGAGAACCGATTTTCCTTCTGCCACCAGTTGGTTAATGATGCAGTAGATTTCGTATTTTGCACCAACATCAATACCTCTCGTCGGCTCATCCAGGATCAGGATATCCGGATCTGTGAACATCCATTTTGCCAAAAGTACCTTCTGTTGATTACCGCCGCTTAAGTTTCCTACATTCTGCTCCACAGTTGGACATTTCGTATTCAGTTTGTTCTTGTAGTCTACCGCCACATTGTACTCTTTGTCTTTATCAATAACAGTATGTCTGCTGATGGCATCCAGATTTGCCAGAGTTGTATTAATCTTGATCGGGTTGCTCAGAATCAGTCCGTTGCCCTTTCGATCCTCCGTCACATATGCCAGATGATTTTTGATGGCTTCCTGTACAGTATTCAGCTGTACTTTTTTGCCGTTGATATACAGTTCGCCGCTGATATTGGAGCCATAGCTTTTTCCGAACAGGCTCATTGCCAGTTCCGTACGGCCCGCACCCATCAGTCCAGAGATACCTACTACTTCGCCTTTTCTGACATTGAGGTTAACGTTATCCACTACCTTACGGTCTGAGTACAGCGGATGATGTACCGTCCAGTCTTTTACTTCCATCAGGACCTCTCCGATCTTCGGCTCTCTCTTCGGGAATCGGTCAGCGATCTCTCTTCCTACCATTCCTTTGATGATCCGGCTCTCGGTAATATCATCTTTTCCCTTCACAAGCGTTTCGATGGTAGATCCGTCACGAATGACTGTGATCTTATCTGCCACATAAGAAATCTCATTCAGCTTATGAGAGATGATGATGGATGTCATTCCCTTTTTCTTGAGTTCCAGCATCAAATCTAACAGTGCTTTGGAATCTGTCTCGTTTAAAGATGCTGTAGGCTCATCCAGAATCAGCAATTTAGCGTTCTTTGCCAACGCCTTTGCAATCTCTACCAGCTGCTGCTTACCTACACCGATATCTTTTATCAATGTCTGGGGGCCTTCCTTCAGGCCTACGGTCTTTAACAGTTCCGCCGCCCTGGCATTGGTTTCATTCCAGTTGATTTTGTACTTATGTCCCCGTTCATTGCCAAGGAACATATTCTCCCCGATGGTCATATAGGGGATCAGCGCAAGTTCCTGATGAATAATAACGATACCTTTTTCCTCACTGTCCTTGATCTTGTCGAATTTGCAGATCTCACCATTATAGATGATATCGCCTTCATAAGATCCGTACGGATAAATACCGCTCAGTACATTCATAAGTGTGGACTTTCCTGCGCCGTTCTCGCCTACAAGGGCATGGATCTCTCCTTCTTCCACCTGCAGGTTTACATTGTCAAGTGCTTTTACACCGGGGAATGTTTTGGTTATATTTTTCATTTCCAGTAATATCTTTGCCAATGGTATCCCTCCCAAGTCTTGTTTCCACATTATCTAATCAAACATTTAAAATCTTATTCTTGCTTTACCCATGAATACAGCAGGCGGGAAACGCCCGCCTGCCGTAAGGATCCTTACAGATCCGTGTTATTATAAATTACTGTAAATCTGCCTCTGTATAGTAACCGGAATCGATGAGCAGTTCTTTGTAGTTGCTTGCATCAGCGAATACGGGCTCACACAGATAGGAAGGAATAACGCCGGTACCATTGTCGTAAGTTGTGGTATCGTTGACAGGTGCCTCGCCGCCCTTCATAACAGCGTCTACCATCTCTACAACCTTGGATGCCAGAGTACGGGTATCCTTGAAGATGGACATGGACTGCTTACCGGAGATCATGTTCTTAACGTTGGGCTTATCGCAGTCCTGACCGGTAATGATGGGCCACTCGCCGGTATAGTTAGCTTCCAGAGAGTTGGTAACACCAAGTGCGGTAGAGTCGTTGGAGCACAGCACTGCATCCAGCTTGGTTCCGTCTGCATAGTTTGCGGAAATGATAGCATCCATTCTGGACTGAGCGGTCTCAGTAGACCAGTTAGCGGTTGCAACGGTTTCGAAATCGGTCTGTCCGGATTTTACTACCAGCTTGCCTGCATCAATGTAGGGCTGCAGAACATCCATCGCACCACCGAAGAAGAATCTTGCATTGTTGTCGCCGGGGTCACCGGTTACTAACTCAATATTGAAAGGTCCTGCTGCGTTATCCAGATCCAGCTGGTCTCTGATGTATTCGCCCTGTTTGGTACCTACCATGTAGTTATCAAAGGTTGCATAATAGGTAACTGCATCGGAGTTCATGATCAGACGGTCATAAGCAATAACAGGAATGTCTTTTTCCTTAGCCTGCTCCAGAACAGTTCCGAGGGAATCACCATCGATAGATGCGATAACTAACATCTGGCATCCGGAGTTGATCATATTCTCGATCTGGGATACCTGTGTGGGAATATCGTTGGATGCGTACTGCAGATCAACTTCGTAGCCGGCTTCCTTCAGCTGGGCTTCCATGTTGGTACCATCCTGGTTCCATCTCTGCAGATCCTTGGTCGGCATTGCTACACCAATCTTACCGCCACCTGTTGTGGTAGTAGTGGAAGCATCTGTCTTTGCTTCTGCAGATGTTTCTGTCTTATTGTCCGTTGCCGGTGTGGTTGCCTGCTGTCCCCCATTGGATCCACATCCTGCAAGCATTGTAACAGCCATGGCTGTTGCCAGAAGTGTGCTTAATAATTTCTTCCTCATAAAAAGTAACCTCCCTTGTTTGGTTTGTTTTTGTTGCTAAATAGAGAATATCACAAATCCTATAGCATGATTTTATGACCTTCTGCACTTTTCCATCCTCTCTCCTGACAAAATCAAGGCTGTGCTAGCAATATCTTGTCTGCCAGCACAGCCTTGTCACCAAATTTTTCCTATTGTGTTTTTAGAATCTATCTCTTTTCCCCATTTTCAAAGTAAATCCAATATTATTTGGGCATTTCCGAGGGAATGTTCAGATAGACATCCTCTTTTAAGTGAAATCCGCTTCCGATGATCACATCATTCATATTGTTTTTATCCACACTGATCGGTTCCAGACCAATGTACGGAACTTCATATTTTCCATTCTCTATGGTTACCGTATCTCCTTCCGGCAACGGCTCTCCCTTTGCCAGAAGTACCGCACACTCCGCTGCCTTCTGCGACATTTTTTCCACCGGTTTGTAGACCGTCATGACCTGTGTCCCCTCGACAATGCGCTGGCACGCTTCCAGGTCGGCATCCTGCCCCACTACCATAATATCTCCTGCCAGTCTCTTTTCTTTCAGGGCATGTACCACTTTGCTTGCAAGATCATCATTGCCGCACATAATGGCATCCGCCTCCGAGACAATATCCATATGATCATAGATATACGTCCCCGCCAGTTCTGCTTTCCAGCCATCCGCATGCATAGAATCTAAGATCGTCACCTGATTGTCCTCCATGACCTTGCGAAAGCCCTTTTCCACCATAGCAACGTTGCTGTCCACGGCAGAGCCTCCCAGCATCAGCACATTTCCGCCGGCCAGACCGTTTTCCACCAGTGCCTCTCCCATCATGGTACCTACTCTTTCGTTGTCAAATGAGATATACAGGTCAATATCTGTATTCTGCAGCAGTCTGTCATAAGCAATGATCTTAATGCCGGCATCTTTCGCCCTCTGCACTTCCTCTGTTAATCCTTTGGAGTCAATGCATATCACAACGATCACGTCCATTCCTTTATCGATGAAGTAATTGATCTGCTTTTTCTGCTGCTCCAGATCACCGTTCGCATTCTGGACATTCACTTCCGCTCCCAACTCCTTTGCCGTTGAGACGAAAATGTCACGATCCCTCTGCCATCTTTCAATGACAAAAGAATCAAAGCTCATGCCGATCTGAATTTTATCATTTTCCGCGACTTCTCCCTGATCTTTTCCGGTTTCCAGATTTCCGCAGGCACAAAGCAATAACATCATCCCCAGAAGCCACGCAACACATATCCGTCTCTTTTTCTTATACACTGCCCTGTTCCTGTCCCTTTCCCCGGTTTTCCTTATACTCTGTCGGCGTCACACCCACATTTTTCTTAAAACTGCGGCTGAAATAGTTGGGATCCGAATATCCGGTTTTGACACAGATCTCCTTCATGGAGCACTCCGTCGTCTGCAGCAGTTCCTTTGCCTTGTCCATCCTTAAATTGGTCAGGTACTCGATAAAGTTTTCCCCGGTAGTTTCTTTGAATAGTTTACTGAAATAATACGGGCTGATATTTACCTCTCTGGATACATCATCCAGGGAAATATCTTTGTGATAGTTATTCTTAATATAATTCTTTGCTGTTTCGATAATACTGCCCGTCTTTTCTTCCCTTTTATTCAGAACGTTCCGGCAGGCTTCCTTCACTTTTTCCAGGAACCATGTTTTCATGGCCGCTGGTTCCGCCATTTGCATCACCTGCGGCAGATACTCCGCACGGGAATTGAGCTGATAGATCATACCGCCTTTTTCATAGGCAATGTGCTCTGACCACAGGACAAATTCCAGCACCTTAAGCCTCATATTCATCAGATCGGAATCGCTCTCCACCATCCAGTCAAAAAATGCCGATGCCGATGCGGAAGCATTGTCAATGTCACCGTCCTCGACTTCCGCAAAAAGTTTTTTCTCCAGCTTCACCGGATAATTTCCACCGTATTCGCATTTGATCGGCAGGTCATCCACATGTGCCACACTGCCGGTGGTCGCCACCAGTGCATTCAGCGCCTCCGTATAAGATTCCGAAGCCATCAGAAAATCTTTCGGTTCTCCGATGCCGATGCGGAAGCTGATATCCGTTCTCTTGCGCAGATATCTGGTGAGTTCTCTGGCTTTTTCAATGAGTTCGATACGCTCATTATAGTCCATCACATCTTTCTCATAAGGCACCAGCACTGCCAGTTTGTTTGCCATGACGGTACCCACAATACAGTCAAAATTTTCTTTCAGACAGTCCCTGACCTCCTGATAATGCTTCTGCATTCTGACACTGCTTCCCACCGCATTTGTCATGTGGTTTCCCTGCTGTTCATCTCCGCATATCACAGCAATCATGTAGGCATATTGCAGCGTGATTCCTAAAATTGACCGGTAATTCTCAATATCCTCGCGGAAATGCTCCTGTAATAAGATATTGTGGATCAGACCGCTTTCAATAATCGGTACGACTGTCTCCAGTTTTTCCTTGATCAACAACTCATTTTTGCGTTTCAGGCGCTCTGCATCGATTCGCTCCATTGCCTTCTGCAATGCTGCAATGATCCGGGTCTTCTCCATCGGCTTGGTAATGTACTCCATGACTCCAAGTTTGATAGCTTCTTTCGCATAATCAAATTTGTCATAAGCTGACATTACGATAAACACTGTATGATTATTGCTTCTCCGGATCTCTTTCATAGCATCGATGCCGTTGATTCCCGGCATCTGGATATCCATGACCGCAACGTCCGGGCGGAAGCTCTCTGCCAGTTCAATCACACTTCTGCCGGTCTTGGCATACTGCACCTCACAGGTATCCTTGAATTCTTTTTCGATGATGAATTTCAGGGAATCGATCACGATTCCTTCGTCATCCGCCAGCATGATCTTATACATCCGTCTTTTCCCTCTCTTTTATCGGAAGATACAGGATTACTTCCGTTCCTTGATTTTTCCCGTCACTTAAAATCGTCATTACATCTTCGTTTTGCGTGAAAAGTTTTAATCTTGCGATAATGTTCCCCATTGCAATACCATTGGAACCGCCGCCTGACTGCTCTTCGTGATAATTGCCGCCAAGTACTTTTTCTATCGTATCCCGGTCCATTCCGATGCCGTTATCCCGGATACTGATCCCCAGCGTATCTCCATCCACATGGTATACCTTCAGCCGGATCTTTCCCTCTCCGTTCATCTCTCTGATGCCGTGATTTACGGAATTTTCCACGATCGGCTGTAAGATCATGCTTGGCATGCAGCTGTCCAGCAGATCCTCTTCAATTTCTTTCCCATAATGGATATCCCCAGAAAAGCGGACATTCAGAATATAAATGTAATGATCCACCAGTTCCAGCTCTTCTCTGACCGTCACGATATCATTACTCTTTTTTACATTATAGCGGAAAAATTCCGCCACATTCTGTACATATTCATAGGTCCGGTCGGCGCCTTCCATCATGGCCAGCTGTGCTCCCGCATTTAACGTATTGAATAAGAAGTGGGGATTGATCTGCGCCTGCAGATACTTTAGCTGTGCATCCTTTAAGTGTGCTTCCATCAAAAGCTCTTTTTCCATTAAGGAACGCCGGATTTCCATGCTCTCGCGCAGGCTTTCCAGATACTGTCTGATACTGATCAGCATCTGGTTAAATGCTCCCGTTACCACGCCGATCTCATCCTCCGACTGTACTTGTAACAGTTCGGTATCAAAGTTTCCGCCTGCTACTTCGTCAGCGGTTACCGCCAGATCCTTTAACGGACTGATGATCTCCCCGGTAAGCTTTACTACTATAGATACGCTGACCACAATGACGATGGATAATGCAATCACACTGACCATTTCGAAATTACGGAAAGCAGCCGACAGACGGCTGTAGTTCTCGGAGTTGCTGCGGAACTGTTCGTTGTTCAGACTGTAAATATAGGTATTGATATATTCATACATCTGTGTCGCGTTCTCGTACCGGACGCGGTATTTCTCTACATTTCTCCCACGCTTTGCCTCAATCGTCTGACTTACGAGGTCCAGGTATTCTTCCGACATATGCCGGATACTGCGTTCCATTCTCTGAAAGGTGGCTCCCGTCACCTCATCGCTCATATCCTGCACCAGTTGGGAATATGTCTGTTCATTCCGGTAAAATTCCTCCAGGGAATCACTGGTCTTGGAATTCAGATAATCCGTCATACTGTCCTGCACCGCCATCAATGCATCAGATACTTCGTTCAGCCGCAGATTCCCCTGATAGACCTTATCGATCTCCGAAGACATGCTGTTGATTCCCAGAAGCAATATCACCGTCACTGCAAATACTACCAGATTCGCCAATACAAAAATGCTGCTCATCTTCGCCTGAAGAGACAGCTGTCGAAATTTTTTCCTCATGCGTACCTCACTCTGTCGCTTCCTGCGCTTGTAAATATTCACCCACGTTATTCTGATCAATAATTGTGACATCCGCCGTAAAATACTGGCTGGTATAGCCAAAACGATAGTACTCCTGCAAAGCATCCACGCAGAAAGCTCCCATCTGCTCCGTGTCTATCGAGATCGTTGCATTGACTACATTTCGCTCGATTGCTTTGAGTATCGTATCAGTATCATAATACCCTAAAATTGCGACCTCGCCCACGCAGTTGTAATCTACTACCGCCTGGTAGACACAGGTAGTACTCAGTTCGTTCAGGCAGATAATGATATCCGGCAGTTTTTCATTCATAAAAATATCCCGGATAGATTCCTCCACGGAAAAAGTATTCGTATCGTCCACTGTAATTAAGGAAAGTTCTATCTCCGGTCCCCGGATTTTCTCCTGTTCCAGTGCGTCCTGAATCCCGGAGCAGACAATATTTTGTGCCGAGTTCAGTGCATGGGCATTCACCAGTACCGCTACCGTCATGGGCGCGGTACTCTCACTGACAGAAGCCAGCTTCAATACCTGTCGTCCGTATTCCCTGCCCAGATTATAGCTTCCTACACCGACAAAGCTGCAGCGTGCACTGTGCGTATTGTCACCATACAGCGTCACCACAGGGATGCCCCGTTCTACTGCTTCGTCGATCATCTGTGACATCTCGTCGCTTTCATCCGATTCTACAAAAATACCGTCTACACCGGAGGACATGGCGATCCGCATAAGCTCTGCCCTCGTATACTCCTGAGACAGATGCTCGCCCAGCAGATCCACATATACATTCTCTTCCTGTCCGCGTTCAAAAGCTCCGCGGTATACGGACTGCCAGAAATCCGATTTGCGGTCTTCTGTGATCATCACATAATACCGGTCATATTTTTCTCTGTCTGTTACTTTATGAAATCCCCGCACATAGGAACGAAAGATTACTGTGCATATCGAAATGACTATGATAGCAAAAGCCATAAACCCAATGACGATCCATTGTCCCTTATTACGGCCTGCTCTGTCAGTAGTACGGCTCATGTTTCCCCTCTCTCTCGCAGAAATCCGATTGCAGACTCCGCCCAATATAGATAACCATACCATAATAACGTGGCTTTTTCCATAAGACCACAAAAAAATCCTCTTGTTTTGACAAAAATGCACTAAAAAATGCTACCTGCCATAGTTATCCCCATTTTCATGCATGCAAATATTTATGATTTGTCCACAAAAAATACGGAAAGGAAACTATCCCTTCCGTATTCTTACAATGTGCCTTACGCTACACGGCAAACTTTACAGTCTTCCGTATAATTTTGCCATCTTATAAATCTTTTTCGCAAGCTTCGGATCCAAAGCATCCTTATCCATACGCCATTTCCAGTTGCATCCCAGAGTGGAGGGAGTGTTGATCCTGGCGCTGCTGTCCAGCTCCAGATAATCCTGCATGGGAATGATTGCGGTATCCGCACAGCTGGACAATGCTGCCCGGATGATCTCAAAGCAAAGCTTCCTGTCCTTCTTATGTCCCAGATATTTCTTTGCAAATTTCTTGTCCTTCTCCGGCATATTCTGTAAGAACCCCACCGTAGTATCGTTATCGTGGGTTCCGGTATAGACCACACAGTTCTTGTCATAATTGTGCGGCAGATATTCACTGTCACTCCCGGCATCAAAAGCAAACTGAAGAATCTTCATTCCGGGATACCCGGTCTTCTTCACCAGACGGATCACGCTGGGAGTCAGAAATCCCAGATCTTCCGCGATCACTTTCTTCCTGCCCAGTTTCTTCTTCATGACATCGAACAGTTCGTAACCGGGACCCTTTTCCCAATGGCCGTTCTCCGCCGTCGGATCTCCGTAAGGAACGAACCAGTATTCATCAAATCCCCGAAAATGATCGATACGAAGCACATCGTACAGCTGATAGCAATAAGCGATCCGCTGCATCCACCACTCGTAACCGGTCTTCTTATGATACTTCCAGTCGTAGAGCGGATTGCCCCATAACTGTCCGGTCTCGGAGAAACAATCGGGTGGACATCCCGCCACTCCGATGGGCCGGCCTTCCTTATCCAGCTGGAACAGCTTCGGGTTTGCCCAGGTATCGGCACTGTCAAATGCCACATAGATGGGAATATCCCCTACGATCTCAATGCCTTTCTTATTGGCATAGGCTTTCAGTTCTTTCCACTGTTTTGCAAACAGGTACTGTTGGAAGCAATAAAATGCGATTTCTTCCGCCAGCTTCTTACGGTATTTGCGAAGTGCCGCTGCTTTTCTGAGACGGATGTCCTCGTCCCATTCCATAAAGCAGACACCGCCAAAAGCATTTTTCACCGCCATATACAGAGCGTAGTCATCCAGCCAGTACGCATTTTCCGTAAGGAATTTCTGATAGTCTCCGGTCTCTGTAAGGCCCTGTTCCCTGGCATTGTCAAACGCAATTTTCAGAACTTTAAAACGGGACAGATAAATCTTCTCATAGTCCACATAATGCTCATTGTCTCCGAAATCATAGCTGTCACAGATCTCTTTTGTCAGATAGCCATCTTCGATCAGAAGCTCCAGGTCAATATAGTAGGGGTTCCCCGCAAAGGTGGAAAAGGACTGGTACGGAGAATCGCCGTAGCCGGTAGGACCTAACGGCAGGATCTGCCAGAGATGGTTGCCTGATTTTTCCAGGAAGTCCACAAAACGGTAACTTTCCTTACCGAAGGTTCCGATACCATATGCCGAGGGAATACTGGATATCGGCAGCAGAATTCCCTGTTTTCTTACATTTTTCTTCATAGCTTTTGTATTCCTTTATATTTCTGTGCTTTCGTACATTACTTATCCGATGCTCTCTGATTAAAAAAATAACTATTCAGTCCTTGTCATGAGCTCTGAATAGTTATTTCGAGTGGAAGCAAGGGGGCTCGAACCCCTGACCTTTCGCGTGTGAGGCGAACGCTCATCCCGGCTGAGCTATGCTTCCATAATTACGCAATGCGGATAACAGGACTTGAACCTGCACGTCTGTTGACAATAGAACCTAAATCTATCGCGTCTGCCACTTCCGCCATATCCGCTTACTAACTGCCATATCTGACGATTAGCTTAAAACCTTGACAAACGGGAATGCTCTCTGCCAAAGGACCTTGAATAATTATACTCTTCCTTCCTTTTGCTTGTCAAGCATCCCCGCCGCATCTGTTTCTATTTTATTCTGTAATCTCTCTTGTCGTTACCGGTTCTCCAATGTGGCATATGATCTTTTTATAGATCCTTACGAGGAAATAGGTACTTAAGAGCAGGCTGGCCAGTTCCGCGATGGGAAAGGCCCACCAGATCAATGTCACTTCACCGCTTAAGGACAAAAGCTTTGCCACCGGAAGCAGCACGCACATCTGTCTGGCCACGGACACGATCATACTGTAGACGCCGTTACCCAGTGCCTGGAATACGCTTCCCACCACGATACAGAAGCCAGCAAACACAAAGCTTAGGGAAATGGTCTCCAGCGCCGGAACACCGATGGCGATCAGGCTTTCCTCCGCATCAAACATACGCATGAGCTGTGCCGGAAAGATGTGCATTACAATGAGTCCCACACACATGATACCCACACCGTAAGCCACACTGTGTTTAATGGTCTTAATAACGCGGTCCTTATGTCCTGCGCCATAATTGTAAGCAATGATAGGCACCATGCCGTTATTTAGTCCAAAAACAGGCATAAACACAAAGCTCTGCAGCTTAAAGTAAATACCGAACACCGTCTGGGCGGAACCGAAAGATGCCAGGATCAGATTCATTCCGTAGGTCATCAGGGAACCGATAGCCTGTACCACGATGGAAGGGGCTCCTACCTTATAGATCTGTCCGATCAGATGTCCGCTGGGTCGGAATCCTTTCATGGAAATATCCAGTTCCTTATTGAATTTCAGGTTAAACCATAATGCCATGAATGCGGCAACGATCTGTCCGATCACGGTAGCCACTGCCGCACCGGCAATTCCCATGCGGGGCATGCCAAAATACCCGAAAATCAGGATCGGATCCAGAATAATGTTGATGATTGCACCGGTTGACTGTGTGATCATTGTATACATGGTCTTACCGGTAGCCTGTAACAGCCTCTCAAAAGTCGTCTGCAGAAAAATACCCATTCCCGCCACACAACAGATAGTCAGATAGGTCACACCGTATTCCCGCACCTCCAGTACTTCCGTCTGGCTGGCAAAAAACGGTCTGCTGATCAGTGCACCGACCACCGCAAATCCAATATAGCTGGCAATTGCAATAAAAATACCGTTTCTGGCAATGATATTGGCTTTCTCAAAATCCTTTTCTCCCAGGGTTCTGGACAAAAAGGCATTGATACCTACCGCAGTTCCCACCGCCACAGCGATCATCAGACTCTGAATGGGGAATGCCAGAGATACAGCACGCAGGGCATATTCGTTGATCCTGGACACAAAGATACTGTCCACAATATTGTACAGTGCCTGTACCAGCATGGAGATCATCATGGGCAGTGACATGGAGATCAGTAATTTGTCTATGGGCATGACGCCCATCTTGTTTTCTTTAGTCTGCATAGTATTTCCTTTCCTTTATAAAAATGAAATAAAAAAAGCCCCGAAAGGGGTTTTCAAAATGTGAGGATGCTGTATAAAAGAAACAAGTGAGGCATGGGGGATCTCGACCAGGGGGTTCGAATCCCCAAATCAGGATATCACAACACCTAGTGAGGCATGGGGGATTCGAACCCCCGACAACTTGATTAAAAGTCAAGTGCTCTACCGACTGAGCTAATACCCCATAATAAAACAGGGCTAGCTGGATTCGAACCAGCGAATGCAGCAGTCAAAGTGCTGTGCCTTACCGCTTGGCGATAGCCCAAAGGCGAAGGGTGGATACAGGGATTCGAACCCTGGGCCTCCAGAGCCACAATCTGGCGCGCTAACCAACTGCGCCACACCCACCATAGCGGATTCCGTTGGGTGGAACCAATGCTGCTGACCTCCTGCCCGCCTGAAGCAGATTCATCGGAAAAAGATGGTACGCCTGGAGGGATTCGAACCCGCGACCTACCGCTTAGAAGGCGGTTGCTCTATCCAACTGAGCTACAGGCGCATATGGAGCAGGTGATGGGAATCGAACCCACGTCCCCAGCTTGGAAGGCTGGTGCCCTAGCCGTTGTGCTACACCTGCAGATATGGCAGGAAAATGTCAGCCTTGAAATGATAGCATAACCAAAGGGCTGTGTCAAGAGAAAACGGAAAAAAACGGGAAAATCTTTTGAAAAATGCTGTGGATTTTGCATTTGGACTGTCTGAAGCGACCGTTCAGGCTGTCGTTGGGGCGAACAGCCCGGCAGCGAAGGCGGCAAAGCAGCAGAGCGCCGCGCCCTGTAAGATCAGAAGGAGAGGGATGCCGAAACGGAAATACCATTTGCGCGTTTTGTGATGGAAAATGCGCATGCCCAGCAGCGCGCCGGCACTGCCGCCCAGAAGAGAGAGCAGAAAGAGTGTTTTTTCCGGGATGCGCCAGGACTCGCGCCGGGCACGCCGCTTATCTGCGCCGAAAGCCGAAAAAGTGGCGATGTTGATGGCCAGCAGATACAGTGCCGGCAGATTGTACAGGACTTCCATGAGGCTGCGTTCTCCTTTGAAGGGTATGCGTTTTTTCCATCATACGAGGAACGAAACGCAAAAGCAAGGAGTTTTTTCGCACGGTGCCTTGTCAAATCCACGAAAGCTGGCTATAATGTTTCTATATTTTGACGAACCGAATGCCGAAAAGAAGGGATTTGACAATATGAAGAGAACCGAAATTGCCGCTGTGTATGCCGACGGCGAGGCCTTGAGCGGCCAGGAAATCACCGTCTGCGGCTGGGTGCGCACCATCCGCGACATGAAAACCTTTGGCTTCATCGACCTCAACGACGGCCGCTGCTTTAAAAATCTGCAGGTGGTACGTGAGGATGGAACGGTGGACAATTACCGGGAAATTGCCAAGCTGAATGTGGGATCTTCTCTGATCGTGCGCGGCACGGTGAAGCTGACGCCTGAGGCCAAGCAGCCTTTGGAACTGACGGCACTGAATATTGCGGTGGAAGGCCCCTCCACGCCGGAGTATCCCTTGCAGAAAAAGCGCCACACGGTGGAATATCTGCGCACCATCGCCCATCTGCGCCCCCGCACAAACCTGTTTTCGGCGGTGTTCCGCGTGCGCTCCGTGGCGGCGATGGCGGTGCATGAATTTTTCCAGGAGCGCGGCTTTGTGTATGTGCATACGCCCCTGATCACTGCCAGCGACTGCGAGGGCGCGGGTGAAATGTTTCGCGTGACTACGCTGGACGCCAAAAATCCGCCGCTGACTGAAGACGGTGCGGTGGACTTCAGCCAGGACTTTTTCGGCAAAGCCGCGAACCTGACAGTATCCGGCCAGCTTAATGCCGAGTCCTTTGCCATGGCTTTTGGCAATGTGTATACGTTCGGCCCCACCTTCCGCGCCGAAAATTCCAACACCCAGCGCCATGCCGCTGAGTTCTGGATGATCGAACCGGAGATGGCGTTTGCCGATCTGAACGATTATATGGACACCGCCGAAGCGATGATCAAATTTATCATCCGCCGCACGATGGAGCGCTGCCCGGATGAACTGAAATTTTTCAACAGTTTTGTGGATAAAGGTTTGCTGGAGCGGCTCAACCACGTGATGACGTCGGAGTTCGCCCGCGTCAGCTATACCGAAGCGGTGAAACTCCTCTCCGAAAGCAGCCAGGACTTCAAGTTCCCGGTTTACTGGGGCTGTGATCTGGCCACGGAGCACGAACGCTACCTGACCGAGCAGCTGTTCCGCAAACCTGTGTTCGTTACCGACTATCCCAAGGAAATCAAGGCGTTTTACATGCGCCTCAACGACGATGGCAAGACGGTGGCGGCGGCGGACTGCCTGGTACCCGGCATCGGCGAGATTATCGGCGGCAGCCAGCGTGAGGAACGCTTGGAACTGCTGGAACGCCGCATGGACGAGCTGGGCATGAACCGGGACGACTATTGGTGGTATCTTGATCTGCGCCGCTACGGTGGTACGAAGCACGCTGGCTACGGCCTGGGCTTTGAACGCATGATTATGTATCTCACCGGTGTGAGCAACATCCGCGACGTGCTTCCGCACCCCCGCACGGTGGGCAACGCGGATTTTTAAGCGCGGGTCATGGCGAAAGAGAAAAAAAGCCTGACTTTGGGGATACGGCGGATCTTATTGCCGGCAGCAGCGGTGGTGGTTCTGCTGCTGCTTGCGTTTGCCGCCGGCATGCTTTGGGGCGGACAGGGACGCAGGGCGAAAATCACGGCAGATCTTCTGGACCAGCAGCTCCGGGAGGTCAGCGACTTGGTGACAGTGGAATACCGCTATACCAATATGGGAAAATTTGAAAACACTCTGGATTTTTACGGCTGGGAAGTCCCCTTTACAACCAAAAGTTTTATTGTTTCATACGACGGTGTCATTCGTGCCGGTGTCGATCTGGCGGAGGCGGCAGTGGAGGTGTCGGGCGATGTTGTTACTGTGACGCTGCCGGCGGCGGAGATTTTCTCCAACGAAGTTTTGGAGGATAGTCTTGAAGTTTACGATGAAACGCGGAATCTGTTCAATCCCATCACTATTGAGGATTATACCGGCTTTACCGCCGACCAAAAACAGAGCATTGAAGCCAAAGCCACGGAAAACGGTTTGTTGTCTGCCAGTGCGCAGCGCGCTGAAACGGTGGTGCAGGAGTTTTTGAATATGTTCCCTGGCATGGATCATTACACGCTGGAAATCAAAAGCGGTACATAACAGGAAAGGTTCCTGCGCGCATATGCGCACAGGAACCTTTTTTAATGTCAGGAAATCTTCAGGATGCATCGACCGGAATTACGATATTACCTACAGTAACGCTTTCCACGTCGGCAGGATCGATGATCGTATCAAATACCTGGCCTTTCTGGGCTTGCGTCACGTCCTCGCTGTAGTTGGGAGAGAGCGAGCCGCCGGCGCTTGTGAGATCCATCACTGTGCCGTCTTTCATCGTGAGAAGCACTGTGAGATCGGAAAGATAGCGGTCGCTCTGGGTACGATTATACGCGGTTTCCCGTCCACTGGGTGCGTCCTCCCACACTACGGCGCTCTCTACGGTATAGTCTACTCGCAGCGCCAGGGGAGAGAGGGTAACGGCATTGATGGTGATGGGCATGTCGTTGAGCGTGGTGCTTTGTCCGGCGCGCAGGGCGATGGAGGTATCCTCAAAATCAAGGTCGAATTTCAGAACCCATTTGCCTTCGGCCAGAAGCTGGCGGTTCTCATAGTCGCCGTTCGGATAAGAGTACAGGTTCCGGAACACCGCTTTCGCCGCGCCGCCGACGGGCAGGTTGCCGTCTACTTCACATTCTTCCACGAACTGGATGGCGTTGTCCGAGGGATCGGCGTCATAAAAGTAGGAACTGCCGTGGGAACCACCCATCAGACCGATATTCGTATCCTGCTGTTCAAATGTCAGAGGAAGAACGCCGTTGCCCACGGTAGCGTTCACGTCCAAATCGAAGGCCGAGCCGTCGGTTTTTTCGATGGTGTAAGCGATGGCATAGTGGTGCTTGTCGCCGATGATGGCGTCGGCGGTGATGGTTACGCCGGCAGCGGTGGCAGAAGCACCAATGGGATGGCCGATTTTGTCTACGATTTCCGTTTCCGCGCTGCCGAATACCGGGGAGAAAGTGTCACTGGCCAGTTTTGTGACGCCAACGGCGCCCGCGCCGACGCACAGGCAGGCCACAGCGGCCACTGCCGCCACGGCACTGCGCTTCCAGCGGCGGCGTGATGTTTGGGCTCTGCCGTTTTTCTGCGCGGCGGAGAGGAGGCGATCAGTCATGGCGGCTTTCTCTTCGGGGGTGAAGCGCAGCTGGTTCAATTCGGTTTTATAATCAAATGCAGTGTTCATAGTATTCTCCCTCCAAAATCGCTTTGAGTTTTTCACGGCCCCGGGCCAGCCGGGTGCCGGCGGTAGCCGCCGGGATGTTCAGCAGGGCGCCGATCTCTTTGAGGCTGTATCCCTCAAAGTAATGCAGATAAAGAACCTCGCGGTACGATTCAGGCAGCTGCGCCACGGCGGCGAGGACGCTGCCTTCGTTTTCCGCCTCCGGCACGGCATAATCACCGCAGGCGTCCAGTGCGCAGGTGCGTGAGCGGTGGGCGCTTTTCAGCAGATCTTTGCACTCGTTGGAGGCTGTGCGGATAATCCAGGCTTTTTCATGTTCGGGTGAGGTAAAATGCACATTTCCGCACAGAAGTTTCACAAAGGTGTTCTGGCAGATGTCCTCGGCGTCCTGGGTGTTTTTCAGATAGGTCCAGCACAGACGCAGGATCAGATCGGAATAGGTCTCGACCAGCCGCTCTGCTTCTTCGCGCTGGGAAAGTTTGTTCATGGCAGTTCACTCCTTTGTCCAGCGCATCCGGCCGGTGTGCGCTTTCACCCTGAATACGAATCAGAAGGGCGAATTTTTTCACAGGGAGAAAAAAGCGCTCCTGTCCGTTTGGGACAGGAGCGCCAGAGCAGTTTATGCAATGCCGACGCGCTGCATGAAAGCCAGTGCCCGGGCCGAAGCGGCCTGGCGGCTGAAGGCGGCAAACACTTCCCAGCCCACCAGTTCGGTGCAGGAAACGATGTAAGCTGCGTCGTTTTCCGGGGAAGGAGCGGTGCGCATATAGGCGCTGTGGTGCTCCTCCAGCACGGCGCAAACGGCATCCGGAGGGGGGAGAACCGTTGCCGCTGGGCGGGGATTTTCGTGCAGATAGCGCTGCAGTGCCCGGCTGAGCCGGTGCTCGTACAGGCAGTGCGCAATAAAGCCGCCCTCAAAATGGCTGTTGTGGGGATAGGTGAAATAGTCCTCCAGAAAATGAAGATTATAACCCAGACGGAAGCAATCACGCACCGTCCAGGAGCCGGCGCGCTTCAGTTCCGCCAGGTTCCCGGCCACCTTTTCTGCGGTGGTGTCGTATTTATGTCCGGAAACATAGGTGTACAAAAGCACGTCCGGCATAATGCTGCCCAGCTTCAGTGCCAGGCCGTGCAGGCGCCAAGACCCGTCTCCCATCAGATGAGCGGCCAGCAGCCAGTGGCATTTTTTATTCACAGAAAAAAGCATCTCCTTATCAAAATGAAACACAGCGATTTGTACAGAAAACGCGGCGGAAAAAAACCGCATCTGTCCTTTAGAATACCGCGAAAGGGTCGGAATTGCAACGGATTTTTTTGTAAAAGAATGTAAAATTTTCCAAACAAAAGGGCGCGAAACAATTCGCGCCCTTTCTGAACCGGTATTTGTCAGGATGACTGCCCTGCTGCGCTGAAACGCTGCATGATATCGTTAAGCGTTTCTTCAAACTGCGTGGCGGCATAGAGTTTGCTGCGGGCGATGTACGGCCCGCGCATGCTGTAGGCAATGAAAACCAGCCGTTGCGGGGCGCCGGCTTCGTCCGCATAGTCAATGGCGATGAACCAGCGGGCGCGGGCCTCGGCGTTTTTATCCAGGTCGCCCACAAATTGCCCGGCGTCGCCGGAGAGCAACGCCGCCATTTCAGAAGCAGTAATCGGGCTTTCGTTCCGTGCGATCTGGGCTTCGCTGGAGGTGGTCATACCGCGCAGGGCGGCATAGGGGATGGAAACGCTTTTGCGGCCGCAGTTAATCTGCAGCGCCTGCGCCTCTGGCACCAGGCGGACCATGCAGATGTCGGCCAGGGAAAGCGAGCTCACCGGCGTCATGATGGCGCCGCCAAAGGCGCGGTCGCCCTCGGTGCGGCGCAGCTTTTCCAGACGCGCGGCTTCCTTTTCTTCGGGACTTTTTCGGTTAAATAAAAACATGGCGGCCTCCTTTAATAACCCACGCTGCGCTCCACCACATGCTTCAGGGGCTGCTGGCGGCAGTAGCGGGTCAGATTGTCGCAGAACATATTCACGTCGATGTCGCAGGTGATATCCAGAGACATATTGCCGGACACATGGGGCGTGATAATCAAATTTTTGGTATTCCACAAAGGATGTTCCGGCGGCAGCGGTTCCGGATTGGTCACATCCAGCGCTGCGCCGGCAATCTTGCCGCTGTTGAGAACCTCCATCAGCGCGTCCTGATCCAGCACGGAACCGCGGCCTACGTTGATCAGTACAGAAGTCTTTTTCAGCAGGCCCAGCCGCTCCCGGGTAATGAGATGCTCAGTCTCCTTGGTGCCGGGAACGCAGAGCACCACAATGTCCGCTCCGGCCAAAGCGAAGTCCAGATCCTCCACAGCGTAGCTCTCGTCGAAACAGCGGGGCAGCACTTTGTTGGTGCGGTGCACGCCGCGGATATGGGCCGCACCCAGGGCTTTGGCTCGCTGGGCAAAGGCGGTGCCGATGTCGCCGGTGCCCACCACGGTGATTACGCTGCCATAAATGGAACGAATACGGCCCAGATCCTTCCACTGGTGCTGGTGCACCACGTCGTAATATTCCGGGATGCGGCGCAGGAGCATCAGCAGAGTGGTGATGATATGTTCGCTGATGGTGATGCCGTATGCGCCGGCGGAGTTGGTCAGGATCACGCCGGGGGCGGCATAAAGGTATTCGCCCAGATATTGCTCCACGCCGGAGGAAGCGCAGGCCAGCCAGCGCAGGGACGCTGCCTGCCGCAGCTTTTCCGGGGGGATGTAACCGTACAGGATTTCACACTGGCCGATCACGGCGTCCATGTCTGCCGTGTCGGTGAAATAATGCAGCTTCAAATTGTTGGACAGGGCAATACGTTCAATGTCCCGTTTGTGTTTGCTGGTGAGAAAATCCGCCTTGATGCCGACTGTTCCGGTCATGCTCTTACCTCCAAGTTGTTTCTGTCTGTGTTCCCGGCAGCGCGCCGGGGGAATTTATGCCTGCGCCTCATCCGGCAGTATGCGCAGCGTGTCGCCCACGGAAATCGTACCGCCATGCAGTACTTGAGCGAATACGCCCTCCCGGGGCATGATGCACTCGCCCATGGCCTGATAAATCGCGCAGCCGTTGTGGCACTCTTTGCCGATCTGTGTCAGCTTCAGCACTACGTCGTTGCACTGAAAGCGGGTACCCAGGGGCAGGGAGCGGAAGTCGATGCCTGCAACCACCAGATTTTCGCCGAAGGCTCCGTCGGCTACCTCTGCGCCCCGGGCGCGGAAAGCCTCAATTTTTTCGTGAGAAAGCAGCGACACCTGCCGGTGCCACTTGCCTGCATGGGCGTCGCCCTGGATGCCCCAGTCTTCCAAGAACACGGCGGTTCCTATATTTTCCTTCTGCGTGCCTTTTTCGCGGCTCACGCAGACGGCGAGGACGGTACCCATATTCAGACATCACTTCCTTCCTGTCCGCAGGTGAGAATTTTTTCTGCGCAGCGCAGCCCGTCCGCCGCTGCGGACAGGATGCCGCCGGCATAGCCTGCTCCCTCGCCGCAGGGGTACAGACCCGCGATGGGAGACTGGTAGCTGTCTGCATCGCGCAGGATGCGCACCGGGGAAGACGAACGGCTCTCCACCGCCGTCAGTACTGCGTCTGGCGCGTTGTAGCCGGTCACGCGCTTTCCCAGCATAGGCAGCGCTTCTTCCAGCGCTTCGGACAGGAAAGGCGGCAGGCACTGATGCAGGTCCGTCCAGCGTACGCCGGGACGGTAGGTGGGCAGCACTGCCCCCGGTCCAACGGAGGGCCGATGGGACAGAAAATCCTCCACCCGCTGGGCTGGTGCAATAAAATTGCCGCCGCCCAGGCGGTAAGCCGCCGCTTCCAGCCGGCGCTGAAAGGCTACCCCCGACAGGGGATCGCCGCTGTCGAAATCCTGCGGCCCGACGCCCACCAGAAAACCGCCGTTGATGTTTTCGCCGTCGCGGGCGTATTCGCTCATGCCGTTGGTCACCACGCGCCCCTGTTCCGAAGCGGCGGCCACCACGGTGCCTCCGGGGCAGACGCAGAAAGAGAACACGCCCCGCCCGCCGCTGGTGTGGCAGGAGAGCTTATAGGCGGTGGGAGGCAGAGCCGGGTGACCGGCATACCGGCCGTATTGGGCCATGTCAATCTCCCGTTGGCGGTGCTCGATACGCACACCTACGGCAAAAGGTTTTTGCTCCATAGGCACGCCGCGGCGCGCCAACAGTTCAAACGTATCCCGGGCGCTGTGGCCGATGGCCAGCACCAGGGTGTCGGTGTCGATAAATCCGTCGCTGCAGGAGACGGTGTGCACACCCCGCACGCGGCCGTCTTTCAGCTCCAGATCGCTGAGACGCTGGCCGAAACGCATGTCGCAGCCCAGGGAGAGCAGCTCCTGCCGAATGTTCTGCAGTACGAAATAGAGTTTGTCCGTGCCCACATGGGGTTTGGCGTCGATGAGGATCTCCTCCGGTGCGCCGAAACGCACCAGCTGCTCCAGAATGTAGCGGTTGCGCGCATCGTGGGTGCCGGTGTTCAGTTTGCCGTCGGAAAACGTACCCGCGCCGCCCTCGCCGAACTGCACGTTGGAGGCGGGGGAGAGCAGGCCGGTTTTCCAGAAAAAGGCTACGTCCTCGCGCCGCTGTTCCACCGGCGCACCTCGCTCCAGCAGAATGGGCTGCGCCCCTGCACGGCTGAGAGCCAGGGCACAGAACAGGCCCGCCGGGCCGGCGCCGACAATCACGGGACGGTGTGCGCCGGAGTAGGATGCCGTACTTGGGGTGTAACGGGTACGGACGGCTTTGGAAATGTGCTTGTCCCGGCAGTGCCGGAGGACCTTTTCCTCGCCGCGCACCTGCAGCTGCACCGAGTAGACCAGGGATACTTCTTTGCGGGCGTCTACGGACCGGCGCACAATGCGGAAATGGTTCAAAGCCCCAACCGGAAGATGCAGCCGTGCCGCGGCCCGCTCCGGCAGTATGCTCTCGTCCTCGCCTGGATGCAGGCGGATCTCGTCAATGCGCAGCATAAAAGCCCTCCCCTCTCTTCGGTGCGGTGGTCGATTCCCCGCACCGGGTGTGTGCCAATGACGGCAATGTTTCCCCTTATTATAATATAGCCCGCCTGCGGGCGCAAGAGAAAATCGTATCTGCCTGTGGCGGGGCGGGGGGTCCTCTCTTGGAAGAGGGGGGAACGTTTGCGCCCCACGTTTCTTTTTCTCTTGCGAGAGAAAAAGAAACGTGCCGCGCCCGGTACAAAGAAAAAGAGAACGTGGAGCGGCCTTCGTGACGAAAGCTGCTCCTTTTTCGTTCGTGTCTATGTCCTGATAGCAGTACCTTGGTGCTGTGCGGATTGGTTTCGCCTTTTGCGCCGCTGCCGCTGACGGGGTTCGGGTGGGCAAGC
>ENA-UEQK01000258-UEQK01000258.1-human-gut-metagenome-genome-assembly--contig:-NODE-258-length-39807-cov-9.478933_pt1 | contig 39807 bp, 40 predicted proteins | sample MGYA00242939_ERZ507942 | MGnify/ENA primary metagenome ERZ507942 (study PRJEB26167, sample SAMN06115485) | human gut metagenome | host: Homo sapiens | place: China:Chongqing | collected 2015-03-30... | reverse complement strand
CAAGGAGCCATAAACAAAGTAGCCGCCGATCAGCAGTGCCAGGCAAATGAAAAAGCTAAGCATTGTTTGTTCTCCTTTCCTACACACGATTGACAATGTCAATTTGAACATGGGAAACCGTTTACCTTCCCATATCCATCAACATATTACCATAGAAATGTGAAACTTCAATTTCCATAATCAACAAAATAATCCAATGTTCTTCGTGGGTATTTACGACATCTTAGCGCATTTTGCACAAAATATAGACAAAATACTTATGGATAAGCGGCGGGAACAGCCTGTTTGCTTATGGGTATTAACGGGGGCAAAGAGGGAACTGCCGGGGGACTTGTCAGGTGGAACTGCCCCGGTTTGCCCGTTGTGGAATGGCACGGCAGCGGGGGAATTGCAGGACATAAAATAAACGCAGGGGGGCGCTTTCAAAGCGTCCTCCTGCGGAATCGTTAGCTATGGAATCAGATGCGCTGATCCGGCAGACAGCCAAAGTGCAGCAGCGCTTCCAGCACGCCGCCGCCTACGGCCAGAGCCTTGTCAGAAGCGGTCGTGCAGTTGGCGGCATTGCCGCGGGGATCCACATCTCCGCACTTCATGCCGGAAAAAACGGTCAGACCTTCGTGAAGCAGGCCACGCAGGCATCCGTCGATGGCGCAGACCATAGGGACGCCGTTTACCGTGGCGGCGACATCCCCGGCGTGAACCAGCTGCCCAATTTCCATTTCCGGGTGAAAAACGCCTGCCGCCGGGGCGCGAAGGATACGCAGGGCGCTCTGACCACCAATGACGCCGGGAACGCCGGTATTGGGCAGGGGGCTGCCGGTATAGAGGACACGGCCCAGTGTGTGTCCCCGCATGGTTTCCACAGCGGCGTGGCAGTCCACGCCGGCGGTGAAGCCGGGGCCAACGGCGATCACCACCGGGGCATCGGCCATGGAAGTTCCCAGATTGCGTTTTGCCAGAATCGCGTCCACCACCCCGTTGGGGTGCAGCTGCCGGATACAGGCGCTTTCCGGATCGGTCAGCACGGCGACCCAGCCCTGCTCCGTAAGAGCCAGCGCTTCCTGCGGGGTATGAGCCAGAACGGCTTCCGTATCTTCCACTGTGCAGCAGCCGTGCCAGACTGCCTCGGAAAAGCAGACCGTTCGCCGGATGGAGGTGGGCTGGGGCAGGTCGGTCAGGATCAGGCGATAGCCGGAGCGGTGAAGCCGCAGGGCGATGCCGGTGGCGATGTCCCCGGCTCCCCGAATAATGACAAGCATAGCGTCACTCCTTTGCGGATTGTTTGGCGGCCGTTTCCCGGCGGCTGCCGGATGGGAGATCATGTGTCAGACTGCCCTGCGGCACGGCAGCTGTGCTCCAGCGTATGGCGGATGTTGCCGTCCAGGAGCCTTCCAAGATGGTCGATGTACTCCTCGGCGTCATATTTCATGCCGCTTTGCAGCCACAGAACGGTAAGGCCGGCCAATGCGGCGGAATAGAATTCCGCAAGGACTCGGATATCCTCCTCATCCACATTCAGACCCTCTGCCTGATCCCGGATATAAGAGGTGATGGCGGCCAGAATCACGTTGTGATAGTACCGGCGCAGCGTTTCCTGGTTGCCGGAGTTGTACAGGTGGTACACAGCCCGCTTATTCTCCGCGGCAAAGGCCGTGGCATCCCGGAACGCCTCCTGCCAGCTGTCATACCGGCGCATCTTGGCCTGAAAATCCTCCGCTTCCAGTTGGAGAATATCCTCCACAAGAGCAAAGATATCGGCGTAATAGTAATAAAAGGTATTGCGGTTGACGGAGCTTTTTTCTGCAATATCCTTAATGGAAATCTTATCCAGCGGCCGTTCGTTCAGCAGCTGGATGAACGCCAGCCGAATGGCGTTTTTAGTGTGTTGGGCCATGTTTTTCCTCCGCGTGTTTTCCAGTATTACACAAATATATTATACACGAAGTGGCCGGTTCACTTCAAGTATCAATTTGCGCGCTTCTGAATTTAGGCATTTTCTGGAAATTGCCTGATAGGCATATCCCCCGTCTGTGTATGAAGTTTGTACACAGGGGCGGGATTTGTCTGTTTTTTTTTATGAATGAGGATGGTAGACTTGCAGCGCAGAATAGAAAGCGGGCGTACAACGGCCCGTATGGAAACAGGGGAGAACGCATGGAACACATTCTGACATCGGAAGCTGTGACACGGGGTCATCCGGACAAAATCTGCGACCAGATCGCCGACGCCGTGCTGGACGCTGTGCTGGCGGAGGAGCCGGAGGCGCGGGTGGCCTGTGAAACGGCAGTCTGGAAGGATGGCTTGTGCATCTTCGGCGAACTGAGCGCCCGGCAGGAGCCGGACTATGAAACGATCGCCAGAGAGGTGCTGCGAAAGATCGGATATGACCGGCCGGAGCTGGGCTTTGACTGGGAGACCTGCTCCGTACAGGTGCATATGCACCCCCAATCCCCGGATATTGCCCGGGGCGTCAGTCACCGGGCGGCGGAGGATACCGGCGCGGGAGATCAGGGCATCCTGTTTGGATATGCCTGCCGGGAGACAGAAGATTTGATGCCGCTGCCTATTACGCTGGCCAACCGGCTGGCGCGGCGGCTGGAGGCCGTGGGACGGGACGGCACGCTGCCATGGCTCCGACCGGACGGCAAGACGCAGATCAGTGTAGCCTACCGGGACGGCAAGCCGGTGCGGATCACCACCGTAGTGCTTTCCGCGCAGCACGCGCCGGATATCGCTGTGGAGGATCTGCGGGAAGCCTTGCGGCAGAAGGTGATCTTACCGACGCTGCCCGCGGAGTTGGTCGATGAAAATACCTTATTATATATAAACCCAACGGGACGGTTTGTCACCGGCGGCCCTGCCGGTGACAGCGGTCTCACAGGCCGGAAGCTGCTGGCGGATACCTATGGCAGCGCGGCCCGGCACGGCGGCGGTTCCATCTCAGGAAAAGATCCCACGAAAATGGATCGTACCGGGGCATATCTGGCCCGGTATCTGGCTAAGAATATCGTAGCGGCAGGGCTGGCGGAGCGTTGCGAAGTGCAGCTGGCCTATGCCATCGGTCTGGCGGACCCTGTCAGCGTGGCGGTGGATACCTGCGGCACCGGGACAGTCCGGGACGAGGTGCTGGCCGGTTGGCTGGAGGAAAACGTTGATATGCGGCCCGGCGTGATCATCCGGCGGTTCGGATTGAACCGGCCCATTTATCAGCCGCTGGCCTGCTACGGCTGTTTTGGGGAAAACGCACGGGGAATGCCGTGGGAGCGGACAGATCTGAGGCTGCCCCGCAGTTTTGACTAAGTTGGTTCTGAAATTTATCATAAAGGAAGAAAGTACGATGCAAAAACCAGTGAAAACCGTGAAACGGCAGCTTCTGCGGATCGGAAGCTGCGCCCTGTCCACCCTGATGGTGCTTGGCTCCATTCCGGCGGCCGCCATTGATGACGGTGTGACCGCCACCTATGACGAGGCCTACTACGCTATGACGGACTATTATGGCAACCTGACCGACGGCAGCGTGGTCAAGAGCTACCGCACCAACGGCATCTCCACGCTGACGGACTACGGTGACTACGATGAGGTCATCAACCTGACCGACGGCACCGAGCCGACCCGGACGGACGGCAAGACCGTGTTCCAGCTGGATGAGAGCAATCTGCCCGGTACCTTCTATTTCGAGGGCAAAACGGCGAAGCCCTTTGAGCAGCTGCCCTGGACGCTGTCCGTGAGCTACACCCTCAACGGCGTTCCCACCAAGGCGGAGGATCTGGCTGGCAAGACCGGCGTGGTGGAGATCAATCTGGACGCCGTCCCCAATGAAACGGCCAGCGAATATGCCCGGAACAACTACACGCTGGAAGCCATGGCCATCTTCAATCAGGACGACATCCTGTCTCTGGAAGCGCCCGGCGCGCAGGTGCAGCTGATCGGCAACCTGCGGGCGGTGCTGTTCATCGGCCTGCCCGGCGAGGAATGTCATTACACCATCCGGGTGGGAAGCGATGATTTCTCCTTTGGCGGCATGACCTTCCTGATGGTGCCTGCCACGTTGAGTCAGCTGGAGGAGATCACCAAGCTGTCCGAGCGGAAGGACGATCTGGAGGAGAACTACAACAAGCTCTCCGGCAGCATGGATTCTCTGCTGGACGCCATGGCGGCCATGACCGGCAGCCTGAATGCTTCCGCCAACGGTCTGGATCAGCTGAATCAGGCCCGGAACATCTTCTCCAGCGGCAAGAATACCATCTACAGCGGCACCGATGCCCTGCGGGCGGATCTTTCCAATCTGGCGGATGTGCTGGAGCCGGTGGAGAGCCAGATCACGGCTTTGAGCAAGACCATTACCAGTTCCAAGGCCACCCTCAACAGTATGGTGGATACCGTTTCCACTCTGCGAAAAGATCTGGCAGACGTGGAAGACGCGCTGGAGGATCTGGAGGACGGCAAGGGCGATCTGCAGGATGTGCTGGACAGCATGGGCAACCTGCGCCGGAGTCTGAAAAAGCTTCAGGACGCGCTGGGCGGCACAGTGAAGGACACCACCGCTGAGATCGACAAAACCATTGACGCCAACCAGAATATCGGCTCCATCACGGTGGCCAAGGTGAAGAAGGCCCACAGCGCCTATGTGGAAACCGATCGGAAGAGCTTCTACCAGACCCTGCTGGAGCTGAACGGGTCTTCCAGCGCGGAGGCTGCGGCAACTGCCAGTGCGGCGGCAGCGGCGGTCCAGCAGTATGGCGGCCTTGCGGGACTGAAGGCAACGTTGAGCGGTTACGAGCAGACTTTGGCAGAGACAAAAGAGAAGCTCACGGCAGCACAGCAGCAGCTTCAGGCATTGAAAGCGGCTGGCGCAGGCGAGGATGATGCCCGTGTGATCGCTCTGGAACAAGGCATTCAGGAAGCGGAGGCCGGCATTAAGAAGCTGGGAGCGGGTATCCAGCAGCTGGAGGGCGCAATTACGCTGGAAACCGGTTTTCAGGCCAAGGCTGGGCTGACCTTCCAGCAGTTCTGCCAGAAGGTGTTGGGGCAGGATGCCGCTACAGCCAAGCAGATGAACGACCTGTGGCTGGTGTACGCCTCCGGCAAGGTAGAGGGCGGGGACACCCCCGCAAGCGGCGGTACCCTGTCCGGCGAACTGCTGCATAATGACGCTGCGGCTTCTTCCGAGGAAGGCAGCGCAGATACCGGCAGTGACGAGAGCAAGACGGAAGAATCCGCAGATTCCAGCGAGAGCGTCGGCGGCGCTGTGGTGGATCTGATCTCCGGCGGTCTGGACAGCGCCATGGCGGAGATCGCCAAGCTTCAGAAGTCCGTAACGGATGTGATGACCAAGCTGAAGAACCCGACGACTCAGGTGGTCAACGATCTGAGCACTCTCTGCGGACGGATCGAGGATCTGTCTGATCTGCTGGACAGCGCGGAAGATCTCTCCGCTGCCATCCGCTATGCATCCTCTGACCTGCGGGATATCCTCAGCGACGTGGAGAAACTGCGGGACACCCTCAACGACTACGAGCCGACCCTTCAGGAGAGCCTGAAAACCGTCAGCAGTCTCAGCAACAGCGCCGTCAAGACCATCCGGGACACCCAGTCCCTGGTAACGGATACCGAAAACCTGATGAAGTCCACCGGCTCCACGCTGGACGACGGCACCAAGCAGACGCTGGAAGGTCTGGCGGCTGTTCTCCGCAGCACGGCCAAGACCATGAGCACAGCCGGACAGATCAAGGACGCCAAGTCCAGTATCTGCGATATCATTGAGGACACATGGGACGAATACACCGGCGATGTGAACAATCTCCTGCTGATGGATGCCACCGCAGACGCTGTGTCCCTGACCGACAGCCGTAACCCCTCTCCCGAAAGCATTCAGGTGCTGATCCGCACGCAGGAGATCACCGTGCCGGATGAGGCAGATGACGAAACGGAGACTGCGGCGGAGACCCAGACCACCTTCTGGGGCCGGGTGGCGCAGATGTTCAAAGACCTCTGGTCTGCCGTTACCGGCCTGTTCGGCGGAAAGGACTGATCGGCCATGGTTGAAAAAATCGCAAACTGGCTGACCCGGAAGCCGAAGCTGGTGGCGTTCATCGCTGTGCTTCTGCTGATCCCTTCTGCCATCGGCTATATTTCCACCCGCATCAATTACGATATTCTTTCTTATCTGCCAGAGGATCTGCCCTCCTCTCAGGGCGAGAAGCTGCTGGAAGATCCCTTCAAAATGGCCGCCACCAGTATGCTGGTGGTGGAGGATATGCCGGCGGGCTATACCAACAGCCTGATCAATGAGATCAAGGAGATCCCCGGCGTTTCCAACGCCATCTGGATCAGCAACCTCATGGGCGTTCAGATCCCCACGGATATGATTCCCGCCAATTTCCGGGATATGTTCTTCTCCGGGGATGCGACCATGATGATTATTCAGTACGACCATCCCGGCGCGTCTGACGAGACCATGGAGGCCATTGAACAGGTGCGGAAGGTCTGCAACGAAAAATGCTTTCTGGCCGGATTTTCCGTGGTCATCAAGGATACCCGCGACCTGATGGACAGCGAGCTGCCCATGTTCGTGGGTCTGGCCGTCCTCATGGCTCTGTGCGCCATGCTGCTGACGCTGGAATCCACGGTGCTGCCCTTTATCTTTCTGGCCAGCATCGGCCTTGCGGTCATCTACAACATGGGTACCAACATATTCCTGGGGGAGATCTCGTACATCACAAAAGCAATCGCCGCCGTCCTACAGTTGGGCGTGACCATGGACTACTCCATTTTCCTCTACCATCGGTATGAGGAGGAGCGGCCCAACTATGAGGATGAGCGGGACGCCATGGCGCAGGCCGTGGTTGCGGCTTTCCGCTCCCTGTCCTCCTCCTGCATCACCACAGTGGCGGGCTTCCTGGCGCTGTGCGTCATGCGGCTGACGCTGGGCCGGGATATCGGCATCGTCATGGCCAAGGGCGTGGTGCTGGGCGTGGCCACCGTCATTCTGGTGCTGCCCTCTCTGGTGCTGATCTTCGACAAGCAGATCGCCAAGCATAAGCACAAGAGCCTGATGCCCAGCTTTGACAAGGTAAACAGCTTCATCCTGCGGCACAACAAGGCCATTATGGTGCTGTTCATCCTGCTGTTCATTCCTTCCTATTACGCCCAGTCCCACGCCGGGATCTACTACAAGCTGGATGAGTCCCTGCCGCGGGATCTGCCCTCCATCGTGTCCAACGAGAAGCTGAAAAACGACTTTGACATGGCCACCTCTCACTTCATTGTCCTGCGGGATGACCTGACCCCTGCGGAGATGAGCGACATCGAAAACCGCATGGAGGAGGTCAAAGGCGTGACCTCTGTGGTGTCCTACCACAAGATGCTGGGAACCGGCATCCCCGATTTCTTCATCCCGGATGCGGTGAAGGATATGCTCAAGCAGGGCGGCTACCAGCTGATGATGGTGAACTCCAGCTATTCTCCCGCCACGGACGCGGTGGCCAATCAGCTGGATGAGATGAACGCCATTCTGCATGAGTACGATGAAAACGCCATGATTACCGGCGAGGGCGCCATGTACCGGGATCTGATCGATACGACCGCCGTGGACTTTGTAGTGGCCAACTACCTGTCTATTGCCTGCATCTTCCTGATCGTGGCGTGGACGTTCAAGTCCATTTCCGTTCCGGCGGTGCTGGTGGCCACCATTGAGCTGGCTATCTTCCTGAATCAGGGCTTCTCCTACTTCACCGGCGCATCCACGGCGTTCATTGCGCCGACGATCATCAGCTGTGTGCAGCTGGGCGCCACGGTGGACTACGCCATCCTGATGACGTCCCGGTTCCAGGAGGAGCTTCAGGGCGGTAAGTCGAGGAAGGAGGCCATCCGCATCGCAGCGGATTCGGCGGATTCCTCCATTATCACCAGTGCGCTGGTGCTGTTCTGCGCCACGCTGGGCGTGTCCTTTGTGTCCTCCATCGACCTGATCGGCGACCTCTGCATCATGCTGGCCCGCGGCGCACTGATTTCCGCCTTTGTGTGCCTGTTCATTATGCCGGCGGTTCTGTATGTCTGTGAGCCGGTGTTCAACAAGACGACCCTCCACTGGCGTACCCCGGCTCCCAAGAAGGAGTCCCGGACCGCCAAGGTGTTGAAGTCAGCGGCAGGGAAGCTTCCCGCCCGCAAGGAGCAGGATACTCTGCCGGAAAACGGCGAGGCCCAGCCGGAGACGGTTCCCGAAGCGGAGAAAGACCCGGAGCGGGACACGGCGGACGTCTGATCGTGCCTGATAAATAAAAACAGTACAGGGAAGCCTGCCGTTCTCGGCAGGCTTCCTTGATTTCCGGGACGTTCCGCTGGGGCAGGAAAACGAAAGAGAGAAAGGATTTCCCGCAAAATTGACTTCTCAAACGGATGCGGATGTGATAGAATCAGATCAACAGGCTGAGAGAGAAAGGGCAGGTGAGTGCAGTGCGGAAAGTACGGTGCCACGAATGCGGGAAAATTTATAATTTCGATGCGGAGGATTTCTGCCCCCGGTGCGGCGCGTTTACCCAGCCGCCGAAGTCCACGGCCATTGATGCAGACGGCAGTGTGATCCGGGTGGAGGGCATCAACGAGAAGAACCATGCGGGTTCCTTTGTTCATGAGGAGCTGCATGAGGAAAACCGGGAGCGCAGGCGCACGGGGCTTTCCAAGGGAATGCGCCGCACCGGCCAGACGGCCCGCTCTGCCCGGACGCAGGAGCAGAACCGTCCCACAGTGCTGAAATGGCTTGCGTGGTTCATCGTGGGCATTATGGTGCTGAATGTGCTGGGCGGCCTGATGGATGCGTTCCTGTACTGGTGAAATTTGGAAGAAGTTGGCCTGAATTTGTAAAAACAGGGCAGAACCATCGGTTCTGCCCTGTTTGTATTTTTTCATGATTTTGACAGCTGTATTTTTGCAGCTGTTCACACAAACTATTCCTGAATACGGGAAGGATGCGTGAATCGGAATGCAAAAGCTGCTGTCCATATTTGTCTATTTGGTTCTGCTGGTTTTTCTGGAATCCGCGGCGCAGGTCACGGGGGTCACGGCTTCCGCCCCGGCTGAAATTCCGGCGGACGAACCCCGTTATGTGGCACTGACCTTTGACGACGGCCCCCGGCGGAGTACGACAGCCCGCCTTCTGGACGGATTGCGGGAGCGGGGGGCCAGCGCTACGTTTTTTCTGGTTGGGGAACAGCTGGCGGGGAATGAGGATCTGATACGCCGAATGGCGCAGGAGGGCCACCAGATCGGAAATCATACATGGGATCATGTGCGGCTGCAGGGGGACGAACCTGCCCATCAGATGCAGGAGATACAGGATACCGACAAAGCGCTGAAAGCCATTCTGGGCGGCAGCGGATACTGGCTGCGGCCACCCTATGGCCTGATCGATCAGGAGATGAAAGCGCAGATCCCGGTGCCTATGGTGCAGTGGTCGGTAGACCCCCGGGACTGGGAGAGCCGAAATACGGATGAGATCGTGCAGGCGGTGCTCAGCGAGGTGCAGCCGGGGGACATTATCCTGCTCCACGACATCTATGCCACATCCGTGGAGGCGGCTTTGCAGATCGTGGACGCGCTGACGGAGCAGGGCTACTGGTTTGTCACTGTGGAAGAATTGCTGGAACTGAACGGCATCCGGCCGCAGGCGGGGGTTCTGTACCGCTCCGGGCGGGCATGAATCAATACTGGCGCACCACCGCCACCACTTTTCCCAGAATCCGGGCATAGGTGCCGTCGATCGGGGCGTAGGCATCGTTTTCCGGCATCAGCCAGACGTGGCCGTTTTTCCGGGAAAAGCGCTTGACGGTGGCTTCGTCGTCGATCATGGCCACCACGATCTCCCCTGGATTGCAGGTCTGCTGCTGCCGCACAACGACCAGATCGCCGGGCAGGATCCCGGCGTTCAGCATGGATTCGCCCCGCACCCGCAGGGCGAAGTGGACGTCGCCGGGGTGGCCTGCGTCAAAGGTCAGGTAGTCCTCAATGCATTCCTGCGCCAGAATGGGGCTGCCGGCGGCGACATTGCCCACAATGGGAACCCGGCCAGCCGGGGTCTCCGGCACAGGCGGGGCCGATACGGCGGGATGGGTCAGGGTAATGGCCCGGCCCTTACCGGCGCCGATCTCGATGACCCCGGCATCCGCCAGCTTTTTCAGGTGAAAATGGACGGTGGAGGGAGAGCGCAGGCCCACGGCCTCGCCAATCTCCCGCACAGAGGGGGGATACCCCTGATGTTGGATACAGGCGGCAATATAGTCATAGATTTTCTGCTGCATAACGGAAAGCATTGGAAAACCTCCTTCATTGATGAATCCCGGCCCGTGCTGCGGCGCGGGTATACGATGTCAAACATATTGTACCATATGCTGCAACAAAATGCAAACATTTGTTCTACCACGGCGATGTTTTTTCATCACGCTGTATTTTGCGGAGGACGCATCCTGTTCCGAAGCTCTATGGCTGTGTCCTCCTTCCTGTACTGGGGACAAAACCGACGGGAAAACGGATAAATGAAGAACAGCCCCACTGCCCGGATGCGCCGGGGCTTTCTGTACGCCAAGGCACAGGAACTGGGCTGCAACAAGATCGCCTTGGGCCATTATTTCTCAGACGTGATTGAGACAACGGTTATGGGGCTGTTCTACGGCGGACAGCTTCAGGCCATGCCGCCCAAGCTCCGCAGCAAAAACTTCCCCGGCATGGAGCTGATCCGGCCGCTGTACTGTGTCCATGAGGACGCCACTATCGCATGGAAAAACTACAACCACCTGCAATTTCTTCAGTGCGCCTGCCGGTTTACCGAGGCGCGGGACGCCGCCGGGAATGGCGTGGGGCAGAGCAAGCGGCAGGAGATCAAATTCCTGCTGCGGGAGCTGAAAAAGACCAATCCCAATATCGAAAAGAGCATCTTTCAGGGGATCAACGGCTTACAGCTGGACACGTTCCCCGGCTTTAAGCACCACGGGGTGTTTCATCCTTTCCCGGAATTGTACAATCACCCGGATTGGTTTGCGGGGGAGGGGGAATCGGAAAAAAATCCGGCGGAATCCTAAAATAATCCTTGCAATTTGACAGATTCTATGGTATCCTATCATGGCTTACAAAGGGCGGTCCTCTGTCGTGCATACGCCAAAAGTGCGCTGTTATGCAGAAAAGCGGCACGAACGCCTATTAACAGGAGGAAAAAATCCATGGATCTCATTAAGGAATTGAACAAGGAAGCCCTGCAGAAAGAAATCACCAACGTTCAGGTGGGTGACACCGTCCGTGTCCACGTCAAGGTCAAGGAAGGTTCCCGCGAGCGTATTCAGGTGTTTGAGGGCACCGTCATTGCCAAGAAGCATGGCGGCATTGAGGAGACCATCACCGTCCGCCGTATTTCCTATGGCGTTGGCGTGGAGAAGGTGTTCCCCGTCCATTCTCCTTCCATCGACCACATTGAGGTGGTTCGCAACGGTAAGGTTCGCCGGGCCAAGCTGTATTATCTGCGCAGCCGCGTGGGTAAGGGCGCCAAGGTCAAGGAGAAGCTGTAAGCAGCGTTCAACTGAGCAGGAAAAGAGAGGCATCTGCCTCTCTTTTTTTGTTGCACAGAATCCGGAATCGAAAGAAAATCTCGAACATCTGTTTTTTCTGTTGCGGTTTGCATGCAAATTTGCTATACTGATTCTAATTGAGAAGAAAAGGGGAGCATCGTGCGGATCTTAGGCATTGACCCCGGCTACGCCACCATCGGCTTCGGCCTGATCGAAGGGGAGCGCGCACAATTCCATATGGTGACTTACGGTGCCATCACCACACCGGCAGGATTGCCGCTGTCCAAGCGGCTCTACCAGATCGACCGGGATATGGAGGAGCTGGTCGGCCAGCTGAAGCCGGATGTGATCTCCATTGAAGAGCTGTTTTTCAATACCAACATCACCACCGGCATTGCCGTGGCACACGGCCGGGGCGTGCTGCTGTGCGCTGCGGAGCGGTGCGGTGTGCCGCTGTTTGAGTATACGCCGGGACAGGTGAAGATGGCCGTTACCGGCTATGGCAAGGCGGAAAAGCGGCAGGTCATGGATATGACCAAACGGCTTTTGAAACTGGCGAAAACGCCGCGGCCGGATGATGCGGCCGATGCGCTGGCGCTGGCTCTTTGCCACGCAAGGAGTTCTACTTCACGGATCCCGCAGATCAAGCCGGAGAAGGAAACTGTATAAGGAGAATACCGTATGTTTTACTATCTGGACGGCACGGTGGCCGAGATCCTGCCGGGATTGGCTGTGATCGACTGCGGCGGCGTTGGATACGCCTGCATGACCACCAACAATACCCTGTCTCAGCTGAAAAAAGGGGAGAAGAAAAAGCTCTATACCTACCTGAACGTAGGGGAGAGCGTATTTGACCTGTACGGCTTTGCCAGCCAGAATGAGCTGAGCAGCTTCAAGCTGCTGCTGAGCGTGTCTGGCGTAGGACCGAAAGCGGCGCTGGCGATTTTGTCCGCCAACACGCCGGAGGGACTGGCCATGGCCATCGTCACAGAGGACGCCAAGTCCCTGACGGCGGCGCAGGGCATCGGCAAGAAAATTGCCCAGCGAATCATTCTGGAACTGAAGGATAAAATGGCCAAGGAGACCGCTGCCGGACTGGACTTTTCCGGCGGCAAGGGCGCTGCGGTGCCCGCCGTGTTTACCAGCAAGGCCACGGAGGCTGCTGCGGCGCTGGCGGTGCTGGGCTACTCCACCCAGGAGGTACAGATGGCCCTCAAGGGCGTGGACGTGGAAACCCTGCCGCTGGAGGAGATTATCCGCCAGAGCCTGAAAAAGATGGTGAAATAATGGCCGGGCAGATGCCGATCCGGCGGTGTGCATCCAGAAAATGAATTTGACGGCATAGGGAAGTGACGCTGTGAGCATTGATTTTGGAAACGATATTTATGAAGAGCCGATCGTAGCCAAGACTTTTCTGGCGGAGGATGTGCAGGAATCGTCCCTGCGGCCCAAGACGCTGGCAGAGTATATCGGTCAGGAGAAGGCCAAGGAGAATCTGAGTATTTTCATTCAGGCAGCCCGGAAGCGGCAGGAATCTCTGGACCACGTGCTGCTCCACGGCCCTCCAGGACTGGGCAAGACCACGTTGGCGGGGATCATCGCGCAGGAGATGGGGGTCAATATCCGCATCACCTCCGGCCCGGCCATTGAAAAGCCGGGGGATCTGGCGGCGCTGCTGACGAATCTCAACGAGGGGGACATCCTGTTTGTGGACGAGATCCACCGGCTGAACCGCTCGGTGGAGGAGATCCTATACCCCGCCATGGAGGACTATGCGCTGGATATCATCGTGGGGAAGGGGCCGTCTGCCAACTCCATCCGGCTGGATCTGCCCCACTTTACCCTGATCGGAGCTACCACGCGGGCAGGCCAGCTTTCAGCCCCTCTGCGGGATCGTTTCGGCGTGACGCTGCGGCTGGAACTTTACACCCCGGAGGAGCTGGCGAAGATCGTTACCCGCTCCGCAGGCATTTTGAACTGCGATATCGTGCCGGAGGGTGCTTATGAGATCGCCCGCCGCAGCCGGGGGACGCCCAGAATCGCCAACCGAATGCTCCGCAGGGTGCGGGATTTTGCCGATGTGAAGGCTGACGGCGTGATCACCAAGGCGGTTGCGGACGAAGCCCTCTGTGCGCTGGAGATCGATTATCTGGGCCTTGATCCGGTGGACCGGCGGATGATGGCGGCCATCATTGACAATTACAACGGCGGCCCGGTGGGGCTGGAGACGCTGGCTGCCACCATCGGCGAGGAGTCCGTCACGCTGGAGGACGTCTATGAGCCGTACCTCATGCAGCTGGGCTTTCTGACCCGGACGCCGCGGGGGCGGTGCGTGACGCAGAAGGCCTATCAGCATCTGCATAAACCGGTTCCCGGCGGAACTGCGAAGGAACCGCTGATGGATCAACTGACCTTTTAAGCGGGGCACTTTTGGGAGAAAACGGTCGAGCAAACGTTTTCTTTTATAAATTGCCTAAAAACTTCATAGTCATTTAAAGAATTTTCTATATTTTGCTTGACATTTCACTCAGAAAACAGGTATAATACAATATGTGCAAAGTTCCGAATGAAAATTTGAATTCCGTAGATAACCTGACCGATGAAAATCTGTGCCGTATGGCCGCCTCCGGCGACCGGCGGGCGGAGGAGATCCTGGTTTCCCGGTATACCCGGTTGGTTCGCACCTGCGCCCGGCCTTATTTTCTGGCTGGCGGCGACAGCGAGGATCTGACACAGGAGGGAATGCTGGGGCTGCTCAAGGCTGTGCGGGAATTCAACGGGGACAAGGATGCCTCCTTTCGGACGTTTGCCGAAATCTGCATACGAAGCCGGCTGTATTCCGCCCTGCGTTCCGCAGGCCGGGAAAAGCATCAGGTTCTGAACCAGTCGGTTTCTCTGGATACTCCCGATTTTGACAGCAATTCCTACACCTCTGGCACCAATCATCTGGCGCAGCGCGACCCTGAAGATGCCCTTATCGACAGGGAACATACGGCAGCCCTCTTATCCGGTGTCCGGAAACAGTTGTCCGAATTTGAAGCAAAGATCTTGGGGTACTATCTGAATGGACTTTCCTGCGGCGAGATCGCACAGGAAGTGGGGCGTCCTCCCAAGTCCGTGGACAACGCTGTGCAGCGTATTCGACGCAAGGTGGCACAGCAAATTCTTTCCGGCGAATTCAGCTCGCGCTGAACGCAATATATTTTTCTTTTCAAAGAGAGGGTAAAATCATGTACGAAGACAAGACCTTAGTGTGCAAAGAGTGTGGCCAGGAGTTCGTGTTCACCGCTGGTGAGCAGGAGTTCTATGCTGAGCGCGGCTTCCAGAACGAGCCCCAGCGCTGCAAGGCCTGCCGTGACGCTCGCAAGAACGCTGCCCGCGGTCCCCGCGAGTATTTCACCGCTGTTTGTGCAGCCTGCGGCGGCGAGGCCAAGGTTCCCTTTGAGCCCAAGTCCGATCGTCCGGTCTATTGCAGCGAGTGCTTCGCCAAGATGCGTGAGCAGGGCTAATTGAACGATTTTTCGTTTTTGTTTCTTGCAATAAAAAGCGGCGCCTGTTTTCAGGCGCCGCTTTTGTCGTCTGTCGATCTCTACAGGGAGAGAAACAGGTGCGCGGTTGTCCCGCCTTGCAGCGCAGCGCGCAGCCGCGGAAGCAGGTTCTGCACGGTGATCTGCGTATAGCGCAGCAGCGCCGGTGGGAGTTCCAGCGCAGAGCAGAGAGTGGCTGCCCCGGCGGAAAGCGTGTCCGCAAGCGCCTCTCTCGACAACCCGGCAAGTCGGTTTTCCAGCTCCTGCCGCCGGGAAGCGGGAATGGACAGAGTGTGGGGATCGTCTCCCAGAATTGCCAGCCCCAGAGCGTTGACGGCCACCGGCTCATAGAGGTTGATTAACAGATTTCGATAGTCGGGGCCGCTCTGTTCCAGCACGGCTCGGATCAGGACAGGATCGAAGCAGTTCAGAAAAGCCTGTTCCAGACACAGCCGCCGGAGCCACTCGTTCACATAGTCCACGCCCCGCAGCGTTTCCGATACCGGCTGGGACAGCTGGTAGTCGATGTCGCAGGGGATCTCCTGCGCGAAAAAGCGGAGATCCCAGCGCTTTGAAAAGCTTTTCAGGCTGCTCAGCGTGTCCGACAGGGAACGGTTTTCCGCCTGCGGCCGGGATGCCAGCGCGGCTTGCAGCAGATGCTGTGAGAGCGTCAGCTTTTGGGAAAGGCGACGCTGCCCCTGACGGAATGCTGCGTGCAGGTCTGCCGAAAGCAGAACTGCCGGATTTCGGTCGGCGCCTAAGGTCAGCAGAATGGATTCCGCCAGTGCGGCTGCCGTTTCCGCAGGCAGGGAGGTGCTGTCCGGGGCGTAGAGCCGGGCCTGCTGCTTCAGAAGCCCCCACAGGGCTTCCTGGGCGCACAGAGTGTCCTCCGGCGAAAGGGACGGAAATAGGGGAGTCAGATTAAAAGGCATGGCCGTTGTTCCTTTCTGCGGCATTGCGGAGAAACCGGATGGGTTCCGTGGATGCCAGTGCTTCCAGCGAGCCGCCAACGGTTTGGAATCGGGCTGCCATGGCGGCGATGAGGGCGTCATCCCCAACCAGATCCCGCGTTTCATTCTTCAAGGAGTAGAAAATCGTTGTCAGCTCTGCCAGTGTGCCGGCCCAGTCGTCCGGCTGGATATAGGGAGAGTCGCAGAAGGCGTCTGCCAGTTTTTTCAGGACACCGCCGCCGAAATCAATACGCCCGGCATCCCGCAGAGCCGCCGCCTGATGCTGTGCCAGCATGACGGCCTGCCGGGGGGAAAGGACCATGCCGAATTGCTCCCAGACCCGGCAGCCCGCAATCAATTCTCCGGCAGCGGCGGGGAGATTGGAAAGCTTCATGTTGATCACCTCGGATATTTCTTACACCTGCGGCGATTCCAGAACAAGTCTTGAATTTTTTCGGAATTTGTGGTAATATAAAAACGGAAAATTAAAAGATTTGCCACGGCAAATCTTTTTTTCATGTAAGGAGAGCGCAATGGAAAACCATTTTGAAATCCGCATGACAGAGGATCAGCTGCGGGGGATCAGCTCCATCGGACTGGCGCACATGGGAGACGCCGTATTTGAGCTTCTGGTGCGGGGCTGGCTGTGCCAGCATGGTAAGGCCACCGGTAAGGGACTTCATCAGGCGACCATTCAGCTGGTGCGGGCAGAGCATCAGGCGGCGTGCGCCGAAAAGATCCTTCCTCTGCTGACGGAGGCGGAGCTGGCTGTGTTCCGCCGGGGCCGCAACGCGCAGGTACACTCCGTCCCACAGCACGCCAGCCGCGCCCAGTACGGTACGGCCACGGCATTGGAGGCCCTGTTCGGCTGGCTGTACCTCAGCGGACAGAGGCAGCGGGCCAGCGACCTTTTTGAGACGATGATGGAGGATTGAAGTATGCCGTTAGACGCCGTATCCCTGCGGGCCGTTGTGGAAGAACTGCGGCCCCAGCTTCTGAATCTGCGAATCGACAAGGTGCAGCAGCCTGCGCGGGATCAGGTGATCCTGCTGCTGCGGGGCAGCAGGCGTCTGCTGCTGAACGCCGGGGCCAATGCGCCCCGCCTTCAGCTGACGGAGCTGCCGCGGGACAATCCGGCGGAGCCGCCCATGTTCTGTATGCTGCTGCGGAAGCATCTGGTAGGCGCACGGGTGGCGGATATCGTCCAGCCGGGATTGGAACGGCTGGTGCGGATCGAACTGGATGTGACCGACGATTTCAGCCAGCCGGGACACCGGACGCTGGTATTGGAGGCCATGGGACGGCGCTCCAACCTGATCCTGCTGGACGGCGAAGGCCGGGTCATTGACTGTATGCGGCGGGTGGACGCGGAGATGTCCGCCGCCCGGCAGGTTCTGCCGGGACTGTTCTATGAGCAGCCGGCATCCACCGGGAGGCTGCCATTTCTGGAGGAGACGGAGGAGGGTTTTGGGGAAAAGCTGGCGCAGGCCAACCCGGAAGTACAGCTGGACCGCTTCCTGCTGGATGTGTATTTCGGCATTTCCCCCCTGATGGCAAGAGAACTGGCATTCCGCGCCTGCGGAGAAACGGATGGGCGGCTCTGCAATCTGGACGAAGCCGCAAGAGAACGCTTCCGGGCTGCTTTCTTCCAGTTTTCAGATGATGTAAAGGAAAATCATTTCACGCCGATCGTCCTGAAGCGTGCCGGAGTTCCCTTTGAATTTTCCGCGCTGCCGGTACATCAATACGGCCCGGCGGCAGAGACGGAGGCTTTTGAGAGCTTTTCTGCGCTGCTGGATAGCTTCTACGAGGCGAAGGAAAAGCAGGAGCGCGTGCGGCAGCGGGGAGCGGAGCTGATTCGCACGGCCACCACTGCACGGGACCGGGTGCGGCGAAAGCTGGCCTTACAGGAGAAGGACTATGCCGCCACGCAGGAGCGGGACGCCCTGCGGCTGTCCGGCGACCTCATCACCGCAAATCTCTACCGCATGGAGCGGGGGCAGAGCAAGCTGACCTGTCAGAACTACTACGATGAAAATCTGGCGGAGGTGACGATCCCACTGGATCCGCTGCTGACGCCGCAGCAGAACGCCGCCAAGTATTACAAGCGCTACACGAAAGCCAAGACCGCGGAGAAATATCTCCGGGAGCAGATGGCGCTGGCCCGCCGGGATCTTGCGTATCTGGAAAGCATTTTGCAGGAGATCGATCAGGCGGAATCGGAACAGGATTTTCTGGACATCCGCAGCGAGATGCGGGACGCCGGTTTTATCCGCAAGCAGGGAAAGAAGGTACCGCAGCGGCCCTCAAAGCCCCGTGAGTTCCGAACGTCCGGCGGATTCCGGGTGCTGGTGGGGCGGAACAACCGTCAGAACGACAAGCTGACGCTGAAGGACGCCGATTACCGGGACCTCTGGTTCCACGTCCAGAAGCTCCACGGCTCCCATGTGATCCTCTGCACCGCCGGACAGGAGCCGGGGGACCAGGATATCACGGAGGCCGCCATGCTGGCCGCCTATTACTCTCAGGGCAAGGACAGCGGCAATGTGCCGGTGGACTGCACGCAGGTGAAAAATGTGAAGAAGCCTGCCGGTGCCCGTCCCGGCATGGTGATCTACACCATCTTCCGCACCGTGAACGTCACACCGGAGGAAGCGCTGGTCAAGCAGCTGCAAACGGGAAAAAGAGCATAGAAGAATGTAAACTGCACCCCATTTGTCAGACAGTACATGCTGTCTGACAAATGGGGTGCTAAGCTATTGCGAAACAAAACGGTGGTTTAGGGGTGTGCGCGGCAGGATTACAGCAGGATGATGCCTGCTTCCTCGCATTTTTTCATGGTTTCGGAATCCCAGATGCTGGCCTGCACCTCGCCGATGTGGCAGGTGCCGATCATCAGCATACACAGGCGGCTCTGGCCGATGCCGCCGCCGATGGTCAGGGGCAGTTCTCCGTTCAGGAGCATCTTGTGGAAGGGCAGCTCCGCCCGCTCCTCGCACCCGGCCAGCTTCAGCTGACGGGCCATGGATTCCTCATCCACCCGGATACCCATGGAGGAGATCTCAAAGGAACGCTCCAGAATGGGGTTCCACATGAGAATGTCGCCGTTCAGCGCCCAGTCGTCATAGTCGGGGGCACGGCCGTCATGCTTTTCGCCGGATTTCAGAACGCCGCCGATCTGCATCAGGAACACGGTGTGGTGTTCGGCGCAGATAGCGTGTTCCCGCTCCTTGGGGGTCTTGTCCGGCCAGCGATCCTCCAGCTCCTGCGTGGTGATGAAGTACACATCCTGATCCAGCTTGACCCGCAGGCTGGGGAAGGCCACATTCAGTGCTTCGCTGGTTTCGCATACGGCGGAGACAATGGCCCGGACGGTGGCCTTCAGATAGGCTTCGTTCCGATCCTCGCGGGAGATGATCTTCTCCCAGTCCCACTGATCCACATAGACGGAGTGGATGTTGTCCAGATCGTCCTCGTCCCGGCGGATGGCGTTCATGTCGGTGTACAGCCCCTTGCCCACATGGAAGCCGTAGCGCTTCAGCGCCAGACGCTTCCACTTGGCCAGAGAATGTACCACCTCGGCGTCCTTTCCGACGCCGGGGATATCAAATTTTACAGGGCGTTCCGTGCCGTTCAGGTTGTCGTTCAGGCCGGAGTCGGAGGCCACAAACAGGGGGGCGGATACCCGGCGCAGGTTCAGCGCGTTGGAAAGGTTGGTCTGGAAAGACTCCTTGATAAAGGCAATGGCCCGCTGCAATTCATAGTTGGGCAGGGGGGCCTTGTAGCCCTGAGGAATCACAAGGTTATTCATGGAACGGTTCCTTCTTTCTCTCTTACTTCAGTTTGTCCAGCCCCAGATGCAGACGGCGCAGAGTCTCGTCCTTGCCCAGCAGGTGGCAGATCTCCACAGCGCCGCCGGGCGTGACCAGCTTGCCGGCTGCGGCAATGCGGACAGGCCACATCAGCGTGGCGTTCTTGACCTCCAGCCGGGCGGCCAGATCGATCAGAGTGTCGTGGATGGCGTCGGTTGTCCAGGGATCGATGGCTTCCAGCGCGGGAATGGCCGCTTCCAGCATGGCTCTGGAGACTTCGGGGTTGGTCTTGGATTTCTTATTGGTAAAGAATTCGACGTCGTAATCAGGCAGCGCGTCGAAAAAGTCAATTTTCTCCGGGATGTCCGTCAGCTTTTCGCAGCGGGCCTGCAGCAGCGCGGCAATTCCGGCGGCGTCAATGGCGGGATTCTTCACCGCCTGACGGATATACGGCTCCGCCGCCTTTGCAAAGGCGGCAGGCTCCATGGCCCGGAGATAGGTGGCGTTGAAATAGGTGAGCTTTTCCATATCGAAAATAGCGGGGGACTTGGAGATGCCGGCAATGTCGAACACCTTCACCAGCTCATTCAGAGAGAAGATCTCCTGCTCGGCATAGTCGCCCTTGGGCGCCCAGCCCAGCAGCGCCACATAGTTCAAAATGGCGTCCGTCAGGAAGCCCTGCGCTTTCAGATCCTCATAGGAGGGGTCTCCGTGCCGCTTGCTCATCTTATTATGCTGATCCCGCATGACGGGGGAGCAGTGGACATAGGTGGGGATTTCCCAGCCGAAGGCCTCGTAGAGCAGGTTGTACTTGGGGGCGGAGGAGAGGTACTCGCTGCCCCGTACCACATGGGTGATGCCCATGAGGTGGTCGTCTACCACGTTGGCGAAGTTGTAGGTGGGCAGGCCGTCCCGCTTCAGCAGAACCTGATCGTCCAGCGTCTTGTTTTCCACGGTGATGTCCCCGAAGGAAACATCGTGGAAGGTGGTGGTGCCTTCGTGGGGGATCCGCTGGCGGATGACATAGGGCTTTCCGGCGGCCAGATTGGCGGCGACCTCCTCGGCGCTCAGATTCCGGCAGGGATCTTCCGCCCGGTCAAAGTCCCCGGAATCCTCCTCGGACTCCGCCTTCTCACAGAAGCAGTAGTAGGCCGCGCCCTTTTCCACCAGCAGCTGGGCGTAGGGCAGATACAGATCCCGCCGCTCCGACTGGATGTAGGGGCCGGTGGGGCCGCCCACGTCGGGGCCTTCGTCGTGATCCAGACCGCATTCCTTCATGGTGCGGTAGATGACGTCCGTGGCGCCCTCTACCAGACGGCCCTGATCCGTGTCCTCAATGCGGAGGATAAAGGTGCCGCCGGCGTGGCGGGCGATGAGCCATGTGTACAGGGCGGTACGCAGATTGCCCACGTGCATATAGCCGGTGGGGGAGGGGGCAAACCGGGTGCGGACCTTCCCGTGGGGGATGCGGGCTTCCATATCCTCGAAAAACTTCTTATCCAAAGCCATGAATGATACCTCCATGTCAAAATGTACGTAATTCTACAAAATACATTATCCCTGTTTTGCACCGGAAAGTCAAGAACTTCCCATCGATTTTCACTACCATCGATTGGCAAGGGCAGATGCGCCTGCCAGCGTGTCTTTCCGGCGCTTTTTGCCCTTTTCGCCTTGGCGGGCGCCAGCCCGCCTGCGTCTCAAAAGCCAAAAATCACTTGTAAATTCATCGCTGGCAGGTGCTTTGCAGTTTTGCCGGAGCAGAAATGTGCCCAGACAAGGAAAGGCCCGCAGGGAATACTGCCGTATTCTCAAGGGACTTGACGCAGTATGGGGGCATTTCTGCCCGTCAAAACCGTGTCTGCCCTTGTTAATCGATGGTACTTGTTGACAAAACAACAGCTATGTGCTATTCTACGCAAAGATGTTGATTTATCAATATTGGGAGGCGGCACGATGGAAGAACGCTATGAGACGTTTACGGTATTGATCGCCCGGATCAACCGCAGCATCAAGCGCATTAAATCGGCGGAAATGGCGGAGTTTCAGCTGAAAGGGCCGTATGTGTCCTGCCTGTACTACCTGTCTTTGACGGATGGCTTGACGGCCGCCGCACTTTGCGAGCGGTGCGACGAGGACAAGGCGGCAATTTCCAGATCACTGGATGATCTGGAGAAAAACGGCTACATTACCTGCGAAAGCACCGGGCGGCGCTACCGCGCACCGCTGCACCTGACGGAGCGGGGACGCGCAGTCTGCCGCGGGATGAACCAACGAATTGACCGCATTGTGGACGCTGCCAGTCAGGGGCTGAGCGAAGCGGAACGAAAAAGTATGTATCAGGCGCTGACTCTGATCTCTGAAAATCTGGAGCAGATGTGCAGCGCGGAACAGGGAGGAAATCATTCAATATGAGTGTACGCATCATTGTAGATTCTTCGGCGGATGTGGCGGAGCGGTTTCAAAAGCGGCTTTGCGTGGTGCCGCTGACCATCCATTTCGGCAGCGAGGAGCTGATCGACGGCGTGACCATCGACAAGGCACGCTTTTACCAGCGGCTGGTGGAGAGTGACCAGCTGCCTACCACCAGTCAGGCCACGCCTGCCGCGTTCCAGAAGGTCTATGAGCAGACTGTGCAGGCCGGGGACAGCGCTGTGGTCATCACCCTGTCCGGCAAGCTTTCCGGCACCTATCAGAGCGCCTGTATCGCTGCGGAGGAGTTCGATCACATCTATGTGGTGGACAGCCAGACTGCTGCCATCGGAACAGGAATTCTGGCGGAATATGCCCTTTCCTGTGCGGAAGCGGGGATGCCGGCTGCGGAGATCGCGGCGCAGCTGGAACAGAAGCGGGAAGACGTTTGTCTGGTGGCGCTGCTGGATACGCTGGAATATCTGAAACGGGGCGGGCGGATCTCCAAAACTGTGGCGTTGGCCGGCGGCCTGCTGAATATCAAGCCGGTCGTTACAGTCCGGGACGGCGAGGTGGTTCTGATCGGCAAGGCCCGCGGATCCAAACAGGGAAACAACCTGCTGGCAGAGAAGATCCATACCTGCGGCGGGATCGACTTCAGCCTGCCCATCCTGCTGGGCTACAGCGGCCTCAGCGACGCATTTCTGAAAAAGTATGTGGAGGACAGCAGGGCGCTGTGGCAGGATGGCGCGGAAAAGCTGGACGCAACGCTCATCAGCGGCGTGATCGGTACCCACACCGGCCCCGGCGTGGTAGCCGTAGCTTTTTTCAGAAAGCACTGAGGGTGCGGAAATCGTAATCGAAGCAAAACCGGGACGGCGCAGCCGTCCCGGTTTTTGCCGCCGATGGGGAGAACGGTTTCCCCCTTGTATTTTCAAGGGAAAACTGCTATAATCACCTTATTCTGGATTTTTGCGCCCGTTTGAAGAAACTCAGACACGGGGCGTTGGAGTTTTTATGCTGCATTATCTGCAAAATCTGTTTCAGGCGCTGGATTTTTCCTCGCTGGCCGACGCGGTGCTTCGGGCAGCGGCTGTGTTCCTGTGCCTGACGGTTCACGAAACCTGCCATGGGCTGGCGGCGCTGGCGCTGGGAGACCCCACGGCGAAGTCCATGCACCGGCTGTCGCTGAATCCCCTGCGGCACATTGACTGGCTGGGTCTGGCGCTGATGTTTGCTGCCGGCTTTGGCTGGGCCAAGCCGGTGCCGGTGAATCCCAACTATTTCCGCAAGCCCAAGCATGGCATGGCCATCACCGCGCTGGCCGGGCCGGTCTCCAACTTCCTGCTGGCGATCCTGTTCCTCGGAATTGGAAAAGTGATTTACCTTTACGCCCCTTACAGCGACGGGATGAATGTTCTGTTCAGCTGGTGCCTGTACACCGTGGCTCCCATGTCTGTCGGTATGGGGCTTTTCAACCTGATTCCCTTCCCGCCGCTGGACGGTTCCAAAGTGCTGGCTGTTTTCCTGCCGGACGGCGCTTATGAGAAGCTGATGCGCTATGAGCGCTGCGGCATTTTGATCCTGCTGGCTCTGAGTTGGCTGGGACTGGGCGGGAATGCCCTTGGCAACGCCATTTACAGCGTATACGCGGCGCTGTTCCATATCTTTTTTGCTTGAGGTGTCGTGATTTTGGAGAGTCCTGTATTCAAACTGGAAAAGGTGGTCCACTCCCGGTCTGAGGAGATGCAGGATTTTGAGGGGCCGCTGGATCTGATTTTGTTCCTTTTGGGGAAGAATAAGCTGGAGATTCAGGATATTTCCATTTCCCTGATCTGCGACCAGTACGTTGCGTGGCTGGAACAGCGGCAGAAGATGGATCTGGAAGTGGCCAGCGAGTTTGTGATCATGGCGTCCCATCTGGTGTATCTGAAGACGCGGATGCTGCTCTCCATTGAGGACGAGGAGGCCAAAAGCGAAATGGATGCCCTGCTCCAATCTCTGGAGGAGCGGCGCCGCAGTGAAAATTACGTCCGGGTCAAGGCTCTGGCGCAGCGGCTGGAACCCATGAGTGAGTTCGGCCGGAACATCATGACCCGGAACCCGGAGCCGGCGAAGCGGGGCAAGGTGTTTGAATACAGCCACCAGCCAGCGGATCTGGTGCTGGCCATGGCGGAGATTCAGAGCCGGGCGGAGCGGAAGCTGCCACCGCCGCGGGCTTCTTTCCGGGAGATCGTGCAGCATGAGCCGTATCCGGTGGAAAGCAAGGCCCGCGAGATCCTGCAAAAGCTGAAAGAGGGGGGCGTCACCCGCTTTTTAATGCTGTTCCGGGGCAATCGAAGCCGCAGCGAAGTGGTGGCCACCTTTCTGGCGGTGCTGGAGCTGTGCAAGGCCCGCGTCCTGCATCTGGCAGGCTCGGAAACGGACTGCACGGTGCGGCAGGAAGGCGATGTGCCTGAGAATTTGACGTTTTAAGGAGACCAACCATGGCTGACATGGATCGAAAGGAAATGGAATCCGCGGTGGAGGGCGTCCTGTTTGCCTCCGGGGAGCCGGTGCGGGTGGATCGGATCTGCGTAGCGCTGGGGATCGACCGGCCTGCGGCGGAGCAGATACTTCAGAAGCTGATGGATTACTACGCCTATGAGCGCCGGGGCATCCGGCTGCTGAAAATTGAGGACAGCTGGCAGCTTTGCTCCGCGCCGGACTATGCGGATGTGATCCGCAGGGCGTTTGAGATCCGCAAGCCCGCCAAGCTGAGCCAGCCGGCGCTGGAGGTGCTGACCATTGTTGCCTACTATCAGCCGACTACCCGCGCCTATGTGGATCAGATCCGGGGCGTGGACAGCTCCTATACCATGGGGCTGCTGCTGGAACGGGGCATGATCGAAGAATGCGGCCGTTTGCAGGTGCCGGGACGGCCCCGGCAGTACCGCACCACCAAACAGTTTCTCCGGGCGTTCCACCTGACCGGTCTGGAAGATCTGCCGGAGATGCCGGATCTGGGCGGCGAGGGGCAGATGCGGCTCAACGAAGCCGGAGAGATCGTGGATTCAGCCGGCGAGCCGGAGACTGCCGGGGCGGACGCCCCGGAAACGGCTGCGCCTGAGAAGGCGGAGAACTGAGCGTCGGAAAGGGGGCGGCAGCTGTGACCGCGTTGTGGATTCTGGGAATTCTGGCGGTGCTGATCCTGCTGTTGTGCCTGACGCGGGTCGGCGTGCTGGCGCGCTTTGGCGGGGAACTGTCTGTCACCGTGCGGTTCGGCTTGTTCCGCATTCAGGTGCTTCCGGCCCCTAAAAAGCCGCCAAAACACGAAAAAAACCCGAAGAAGGATACGGAGCCGAACCGCCCGCCCAAAGAAAAACCGGCCCGGAAAGCGTTTCCAAAGCCGTCTTTCGGAGAGATCAGGGACGCCCTGCAAACCCTGTGGCCGCCGCTGAAAAAAGCGCTGGACCGTACCCGCAGGGGTGTTCGGATCGACCCGCTGGACTTGTCGGTGATTCTGGGAGGCCAGACGGAGCCGGCTGACGCCGCCCGGCTGTACGGCGAGCTGCACGGAGCGGTTTGGGCCGGGATGCCGGTGCTGGAACAGATGCTGGTGATCCCCCATCCCCACATCCATCTGGATGTGGATTTTACCGCAGAGGAGACAACGCTTCAGGGAACCGTGGGAATATCTGCCCGGATCGGCACGCTGCTGCGGATCGGCATGACGGCGGCGATTCCCGTCCTGCGGTGGCTTTTGGCCTATTTGAAGAAGAAAAAACAGCAAGCACCAGTCGGAAAGGATGAGTCAGATGGAAATGGAAAAGAACAGCCCGCTGCGTGATGTGATGAACTCTACCATGGAAAAGGTTCGGGAGATGGTGGACGCCAACAACATCGTGGGCGCACCCATCACAACGCCGGACGGCGTAACCCTGATCCCCATTTCCCGCGTCAGCTTTGGCTTCGGCAGCGGCGGCGGGGACTACGGCAAGCAGGGACCGACCAACTTCGGCGGTGGCGGCGGCGCCGGTGTGAAGATCGACCCGGTGGCCTTTCTGGTCATCAAGGACGGAACCACGCGGGTGATGCCGGTGGCGGTGCCGCCTGTATCTACGGTGGACCGCATTGTGGATATGGCACCGGATATTGTAGACAGAATCGGAAAATTTTTCGATAAAAAAGAGGACGGGGAAACCGTCTGATCCGGGTATACTAAAGGCATCTCAGGTTTGGGAGGGATGCCTTTTGCTGCGACGCGGTATCTGCTGCTTCCTTGCGGCACTGTGTCTGTACAGTATTATTCCTTGTCGGACATTCGCCGTCGAAACCTCGGCGACGTCCGCGATTCTGATAGACGCCGGCAGCGGCCGGGTACTCTATGAGTACAATGCCGACCGAAAAATGCTCATTGCCAGCACCACCAAGATCCTCACGGCGCTGGTGGCCGTGGAGGCAGGGGAGCTGTCCGACACGGTGAAGGTCAGCCGGGAGGCCGCCTTCACGGAGGGGTCTGCCATGTACCTGAAGGAAGGGGAGACCCTGACGCTGGAAACGCTGCTGTACGGATTGCTGCTGTGTTCCGGCAACGATGCGGCGGTGGCCATTGCCCAGCACATCGGCGGCAGCGTCAAAGGCTTTGTGGCCATGATGAACGAAAAGGCCCGGACGCTGGGGATGAAGGACTCCTCCTTTGCCAATCCCAACGGTCTGGATGACGAACGCCACTATTCCACCGCGCGGGATATGGCGAAGCTGGCGCAGGCTGCGCTGAAAAATGAAACGCTGATGCGGATCGCGTCCACGCGGTCCGTCACCATCGGCGGGCGCACCATGCACAACCACAACAAGCTGCTGGGATATATGGACAACTGCCTGGGGCTGAAAACCGGTTATACAAGGGCCGCTGGCCGGACGCTGGTAAGCTGTGCGGAGAAGAACGGGCAGCGTCTGATTGCCGTGACCCTACAGGACGGCAACGACTGGGCGGATCATCAGGCCCTGTTCGACTATGGCTTTTCTGCGTACCCGGCAAAGACCTGCGCCGTGCGGGGAAAGGTACTGACACAGGCCGCTGTCAGCGGCGGCGTTTCCGCTGCCGTACCGCTGATTGCCGGGGAGAGCTTCTGCTGGCCTGTTTCTTCCGGGGAGCAGCTGACAACGGAACTGTGTCTGGATCGCCCGCTGACGGCGCCTGTCTCTGCCGGGGCTATGGCGGGAGCGGCCGTGTTCCGCCTGAATGGGACGGAGGTCGGCCGGGTGCCGCTGGTGGCAGGGCGGACCGTGCCGCCGAGACTGACTTCCGCGCTGAACAGCCTGAAGCTGGAACTGAATGGATAATGGAATGGGAGAACCATGAAAGAGCGACTGCAAAAAATCTTATCTGCCGCCGGTGTCTGCTCCCGCAGAGCATCGGAGAATTATATCACGGCGGGAAGAATCACCATCAACGGGGAGACGGCGCAGCTGGGGCAGCAGGCCGACCCGGAAACGGACGACATCCGGGTGGACGGCGTTCCTCTGGGACAAAAGCCGGAGGCGGTATACCTGATGCTGAATAAGCCGCGGGGCTATGTGACCACGGTTTCAGATGAGCAGGGACGGAAAACGGTGATGGATCTGCTGACCGGGATCCGGACCCGCGTCTACCCTGTGGGAAGGCTGGATCGGGACTCCGAGGGCCTGCTGCTGCTGACTAATGACGGGGCCTTGACCCAGCGGCTGCTGCACCCCAGCCATGAGGTGTCCAAGGAATACCGCGTGACGGTTTCGGGGCCTGTGGAGCACGCGGCAGAGCGGCTGGGCCGGATCCGGGATGTGGCGGGACTGCCCATCCGTCCGGCGGAGGTTCGCCAACTGAGCCGGCAGGGAAACCGGGCGGAACTGAGCATTACCATTCATGAGGGGCGCAACCGCCAGATCCGGCGGATGTGCGCCCAGTGCGATCTGGAGGTTCTGCGGCTTCAGCGGGTGCGGGAACACTGTCTGGAACTGGGGACGCTGCCCTCTGGCCGATGGCGGTACTTAACTCCGGCGGAGATCGCCGCTTTAAAAGATGAGTAAAAAATAGCCGCTGCTGCGGCTATTTTTTTGCGGAATTACACACGGCCGGCAAAGACAGATACATATTTCGGAAGCTGCGGCAGGCGCTGAATGTTGTTTCAATTCACCCAAAACTGCGGCTGCTCCCGTCAAATGCGGAGACGGCGAGAAAAACGCAGAAAAAAGTTTCAATTCGCCGGGAAGTATGATAGAATAGGCCGCGGGATTAAAAACGGCGGAAGGCCGGGGCCAGCGGTGTGCTGGCGGAGGAAGAAAACATGGCAAAGAGTGTCTTGCACATCATTGAGGACAGTATGTCCACCTTTTCCAAAGGACAAAAGCGGATCGGCCGCTATATTCTGGAGCATTACGATCAGGCGGCCTTTATGACCGCCAGCAAACTGGGCAAGCTGACGGAGGTCAGCGAGTCCACCGTGGTTCGTTTCGCCGCGGAACTTGGCTACGACGGCTACCCATCCATGCAGAAAGCACTGCAGGAGATGGCCCGCAGCCGCCTGACCTCTACCCAGCGGATTCAGGCGGCGGAGAGCATTTATGGGCAGGACGTGCTGAGCGGTGTTTTGCAGGCGGATATTGAAAATCTGCGGCAGGTGGCTCTCAATGAGGATCGCCGCACATTCGATACCGCTGTAAACCGAATTGTCGGCGCACGGCACATTTACATTCTGGGTGCCCGTTCCTCAACCCATCTGGCAGGGTATCTCCATTTTTATATGCAGATGATCTTTGAAAATGTGACGCTGGTGCAGTCCACAGCTGCCGGTGAGATTTTCGAGCAGCTGTTCCGCTGCGGGGAGGGGGATGTGATGATTGCCCTCAGTTTTCCCCGTTATTCCAAGGATACCATCAACGCGGTGCGGTTTGCCAAGTCCAGAGGCGTGGAGATCGTAGCCATCACGGATCAGGAGCAGTCCCCCGTGGCGCAGATGTCGGCGGCGGCGCTTCTGGCGCCCAGCGAGATGCTGTCTTTCATCGACTCCATGACGGCCCCCCTGTCCCTCATCAACGCGCTGCTGGTGGGGATCGCCACGAAGATGGGAACCGATGTAACGGAGACGTTTTCCACGCTGGAAAGCCTGTGGGATCAATACGGAGTATTTGGCGGTGCGGATGATGAGTAATCGGATCGTGGTGATCGGCGGCGGCGCCGCCGGGATGATGGCGGCCATTTCCGCTGCGGAAAAGGGCGCGCAGGTAACGCTTCTGGAACCCAATGAGCGGTTGGGGAAAAAACTGAATATCACCGGCAAAGGCCGGTGCAACGTGACCAACAATACGGATATCGAGGGGTTGCTGGCCAATATTCAACGTAATGGAAAATTCCTTTACAGTACTTTTGTCAACTTCTCAAGCGCCGATACCATGGCATTTTTTGAAGCTCTGGGCGTTCCGTTGAAAACGGAGCGGGGAAACCGGGTATTCCCGGTCAGCGACAGCGCCTTTGACGTCAGCGCCGCACTGGAACGGCGGCTGAAAGCCCTGCGGGTACGCATCGTCCGGGATCGGGCTGTCTCGTTGGAAATTGCGGACGGCGCAGCACGTGGCGTTGCCGGGGAACGGGGAAGCTATCCCGCCGATGGAGTGATTCTGGCCACCGGCGGCGTCAGCTATCCCGGCACAGGTTCTACCGGGGACGGCCACCGTCTGGCAGCGGCGGCGGGACACACCGTCACGCCGCTGCGGGGGTCTCTGGTGCCATTGCAGGGCGTGATTGCCCCCGGCATTCCCTGCGTCCGTTTGCAGGGGCTGAGCCTGCGGAATATCGGCCTGACGGTGTTTGAAAACAATAAGAAACTCTACACGGATTTCGGAGAGCTGCTGTTCACCCACTTCGGCGTCAGCGGTCCACTGATCCTGTCGGCTTCCGCCCATATGCGGTACTTTGATAAAAAGCAGTATCGGTTGGAAATCGATCTGAAACCGGCTCTGGATGAGCAGCAGTTGGACAAACGGCTGCTGTCGGACTTCGGCAAATACGCCAACCACGATTTTCAGAATGCGCTGGACGATCTTCTGCCCCAGAAGCTGATCCCGGTGGCGGTACAGCTGTCCGAAATTCCGGGCCGGCAGAAGGTACACGACCTGACCCGCGAACAGCGGCAGAGCCTGCTGCGCGTTCTCAAGCATTTCCCGGTGGAGATCTCCGCCCCCTGCCCGGTGGCGGACGCCATTGTGACCTCCGGCGGCATAAAGGTGAGCGAGATCGACCCAAAGTCTATGGAATCAAAACTTGTAAAGGGACTTTACTTTGCAGGAGAACTGATCGATACAGATGCCTATACCGGCGGCTTTAACCTGCAGATCGCATGGGCCACCGGCCGTTTGGCCGGGCAGTCCGCCGCTTGTGAGCGCAACAACAGATAAAGGAGCGAATTTCATTGAAAACCATCAGTATCGCCATCGACGGCCCCTCTGGCGCCGGAAAAAGCACGCTGGCAAAGAGCATTTCCAAGGCGCTGGGGTATCTCTATGTGGATACCGGCGCCATTTACCGCACCATCGGCTATGGGGCCTATGCAAAAGGCGCGGACCCCAGAGATGGGCAGGCGGTTGCCGCCCTTTTGCCGGAATTGGAGATCGGTCTGGCCTATGGGGAGGACGGCCTTCAGCACATGACATTGAACGGGGAGGACGTTACGGAAAAGATCCGCCTGCCGGAGATCTCCCTGTATGCCTCCGCCGTATCCGCGCACCCGGCGGTTCGCGCCCATCTGCTGGAAATGCAGCGGAAGCTGGCGCGGGAACACAACGTGGTGATGGACGGCCGGGACATCGGCACGGTGGTGCTGCCGGATGCCGCGGTCAAGATTTTTCTGACGGCTTCCCCGGAAGAACGTGCGCGCCGCCGCTGCCGGGAGCTGGAGCAGCGGGGAACGCCGGAGGCTTATGAAAAGGTGCTGGCAGAGATGCGCCAGCGGGACTATGACGACTCCCACCGGGCGGCGGCTCCCTTGCGGCAGGCGGAGGATGCCGTCCTTCTGGATACGACGGAACTGGACTTTGACGGCAGCCGTCAGGCGCTTTTGAAGATCATCCGGGAAAGGACGGCTCAATGAACGAAACACATGAAAAGCGGATGACCCAGCCCTTTGGAACGTTTTTCAACCTGATTTACACGGTTGCCCTGCTGATTTCCCGGCTGCTTCACCCGGTATCCGTGAAAGGACTTGAAAACCTGCCCCGCCACGGGGCGCTGCTGATCGCCAACCATTCCAGCAACTGGGATCCGATTTTGCTGGCCACCGCTCTGCCGCGGGATTACAGGCTCCGGGTCATGGCCAAGGAGGAGCTGTTCCGCTATCCTGTGGTGTCGTGGTTCATCCGGGTGGGGGGCGCGTTCCCTGTAAACCGGGGCGGCGCGGACATTCAGGCGGTCAAGACCGCCATGCAGTCCATCCGGGACGGCCAGAACCTGCTGATCTTCCCGGAGGGAACCGTGATCCGGGACGGCGTCGGCAAGGCGGACGGCCTGCCGGCCCACGCCCACAGCGGCGCGGCGGTGATCGGCGTCCGCACCGGCGCTGTGTTTGTGCCGGTATTTATGGACGGAAAAAAGCGGCTGTTCCACAAGACCCGCATCATCATCGGCAAGCCCTATACGCCGGTATATACCGGCCGCAGGGGAACAGCGGAGGAGATGCAGAACATTGCGGACGACCTGCTGCGGGAGATTTATGCCCTGGGTGGTCAGCAGGTGGGAGGTGCGCCCCTGTGAAGGTGATTCTGGCGGAAAGCGCCGGCTTCTGCTACGGCGTGAAGCGGGCTGTTGAGCTGGCACAGAAAACGGCGGAGGAGACCCACGGCTGCTGGATGCTGGGGGATCTGATCCACAATGCACACGTGGTCAACGACCTTGCAGCGCGGGGCGTTCGGAAAGCGGAGAACCCGGAAGCGCTGGGAGCGGGGGATACTGTGGTGATCCGCTCTCACGGAGAATTGAAAAGCGTGCTGGACAGGCTGGAGGCACGGGGCGTCCGCTGTGTCAACGCAACCTGCCCCAATGTGCTCCACATTCAGGAGCTGGTTTCTCAGGCAGAGCAGGAGGGACGGCAGGCTCTCATCATCGGCGAGCGGCACCATCCGGAGGTCATGGGCCTTGCCAGCTGGTGTACCCATCCGCTGATGTTCCAGACGCCGCAGGAGGTGGAGGACTGGCTCCAAAGCGGCGCGTTTGATCCGGAAACCCCGGTGACGGTGGTGGCGCAGACTACCTGCATTCGTGAACTTTTTGAAAGTTCCTGTAAAATCATAAAAAAACAGTGTACAAATGCAAAAATATTTGATACAATATGTTTTGCTACGCGTAAACGTCAAGCCGAGGCAGCTGAAATTGCCGCCGGGGCAGACGCAATGGTGGTGGTGGGCGACCGCAAGAGCGCCAACACCCAGCATCTGGCAGAGATCTGCCGGCAGAACTGCTCCCGTGTCCTTCAGATCGAAAGCGCGGACGAGCTTTCCGCCGCGGAGTTTGCAGGCTGCCGTGTTGCCGGGCTTACGGCCGGTGCATCCACACCCGCGGGCATCATTAAGGAGGTAAAAACAACGATGAGTGAAGAAATCAAGAGCACCGAAGGTATGGAAGAGTCCTTTGAGGAACTGCTGAATCAGTCTTTCAAAACTTTAAATACAGGAGAGAAGGTAACCGGTATCGTCACTGCCATCACCCCCACCGAGGTTCAGGTGGACGTGGGTGCCAAGCAGTATGCGTACATTAAGCTCAGCGAGTTGAGCGATGATCCCACCGCCAAGCCTGAGGATATCGTGAAGGTCGGCGACGAGGTGGAGACCTATGTCGTCCGCGTCAACGATGTGGAGGGCTATGCCGAGCTGTCCAAGAAGCGTCTGGACGCCCAGAAGATCTGGGAGAACATTGAGACTGCCGTTGAGGAAAAGACCGTGCTGGAAGGCACTGTCACCGAGGAGAACAAGGGCGGCATCGTGGTGTCCGTGAAGGGCATCCGCGTGTTCGTGCCCGCTTCTCAGAGCGGCCAGCCCCGCGGCGCTGACCTGTCTGCCATGAAGGGCCAGAAGGTTCAGCTCCGTATCACCGAGGTCAACCGCGCCCGCCGCCGCGTGGTGGGTTCCATCCGCTCCGTCACCGACGAGGCCCGCAAGGCCGCTCAGGAGGCTGTGTGGAGCAGCATCGAGGTGGGCAAGCACTACACCGGCACCGTGAAGTCCATGACCAGCTACGGCGTGTTCGTGGACATCGGCGGCGTGGACGGCATGGTTCACATCTCCGAGCTGTCCTGGAGCCGGATCAAGAACCCTGCTGAGATCTGCAAGGTGGGCGACACCATGGACGTGTACGTGATCTCCTTCGATCCCGAAAAGCACAAGATCTCTCTGGGCGCCAAGGATCACAGCGTGGATCCCTGGGAAGTGTTCATGAACAAGTACGGCGTGGGTGACACCGCCGAGGTTCGCATCGTCAAGCTGATGCCCTTCGGCGCTTTCGCTGAGGTGGTTCCCGGCGTGGACGGCCTGATCCACATCTCCCAGATCGCTGACCGCCGCATTGAGAAGCCCGAAGACGTTCTCGCCGAGGGCCAGATCGTCAATGCCAAGATCACCGCTATTGATGAGGAGAAGAAGAAAATCTCCCTGTCCATCCGCGCTCTGCTGACTGCCGCTGAGGAGGATGCTCCTGTCGAGGAGTAATTCCCATTGCGATTTGAAATTCCCCGCTCATACGAGCGGGGAATTTTTTCGCGCAGGCGGCAGCCTTCTTGCGGAATCCGGCCTGCCGGAATGGGGAGACTGCAAAATATTGTGATTTTTTTCACGTTTCACTTGCATCTTGCATACGGACGTGATAAAATTTTAACGATAGCATACACGGGGAACATCAAAGTCAACTGACAGCATATAAGTTCTATGAAATAATGGAGGAAAGTGCGCTATGAATTATCAGGAACTGTATCAGCAGAAGCTGACCACCGCCGAAGAAGCGGTGAAAGTGGTCAAGTCCGGCGACTGGGTGGATTACAGCTGGTGCTGCAACCATCCCGTAGCGTTGGATAAGGCTTTGGCCGCCCGGAAGGACGAGCTTTATGATGTGAAGATCCGGGGCGGCGTCACCATGTGGATGCCGGAGGTCTGCAAGGCGGATGACGCCGGTGAGCACTTTACCTGGAACTCCTGGCATTGCAGCGGCATCGATCGGAAGATCATCGGCAAGGGCATGGGCTTTTTCGGCCCCATGCGGTATTCCGAGCTGCCCCGGTTCTACCGCGACGGCAACGCACAGGTGGATGTGGCCATGCTTCAGGTAACGCCGATGGACGCCCACGGCAACTTCAGCTTTGCCCTGTCTGCTTCTCATCTGGCGGATATGCTGGATCGGGCTAAGACCACCATTGTGGAAGTCAATCAGAATATGCCCTGGGTCAACGGCCTTACCGGCACGGAGATCAACATCAAGGATGTAGACATGGTGGTGGAAGGGGAGAACCCCGCTATTGCCGCTATGGGCGCCGGTGCGCCTCCCACGGAGGTGGATCGCAAGGTGGCCGAGATGATCGTCAAGGAGATCCCCAACGGCGCCTGCCTTCAGCTTGGCATCGGCGGTATGCCCAATACCGTCGGTTCTCTGATTGCAGAGTCCGATCTGAAGGATCTGGGCGTTCACACGGAGATGTATGTGGACGGTTTCGTGGATATGGCCCGCGCCGGCAAGCTCAGCGGCCGCTGCAAGACGCTGGATAAGGGCCGTCAGGTGTACGCGTTCGCTGCCGGTACCCAGAAGCTCTATGACTACATTAAAGAAAACCCCGACGTGATGGCTGCCCCTGTGGATTATACCAACGACGTGCAGGTGATCGCCCAGCTGGATAACTTCATTTCCATCAACAACGCTGTGGATATGGACCTCTTCGGTCAGGTCAACGCCGAATCTGCCGGCCTGAAGCATATTTCCGGCACCGGCGGCCAGCTGGACTTCGTCATGGGCGCGTATCTGTCCAAGGGCGGCAAGAGCTTTATCTGTATGTCCTCCACCATGACCGCCAAGGACGGCACTTTGAAGAGCCGGATCGTTCCCACCCTGACCAACGGCTCCATCGTCACCGACCCCCGCTCCAGCATCCACTATATCGTCACCGAATACGGCATGGTGAACCTGAAGGGACTCAGCACCTGGGAGCGGGCGGAAGCACTGATCGGCATTGCACATCCGCAGTTCCGGGAGGAACTGATCCAGTCCGCCGAGCAGATGCACATCTGGCGGAAGTCCAACAAACGCTGATCTCATAGTACATACTTACGTATCAGACTGCGAAAGCGCGGAGACAACCGTCTCCGCGCTTTCCTGCTGTCTGCTCATGCTGATAAAAAATTATTATCATAGACATAAGATGTGTTTGTTAAATGCTGCGGTGAGACTGTCATAAGACCGTTAAAAATATGAGGCCATTCAAATTCGGCAATCTGCTAAAATATGACAATTTCTTTTGTTAAAAACTGCAAAAATCTGTCTGTTTGCGGAAACAGACCTTGAAAAGACCTTCACATGGTGATATGATAACTAAGCTTTCGAGGTATGATGTCTTGCGGCAAAGTATCGAAAAGCACAGCAGAATTGAAGGGAGAAACACAAGCATGAAAAAGAAAATCCTCGCACTCTTGCTGGCAGCAGTGACCACCGTGTCTCTGCTCAGCGGCTGTGGCGCTGATTCCGGCGTCATGGACACGGCCAACGCCAACGCAGTGGCCGGCGGCAACAGTGACCTGCCCGTGGTTACCTGGAAGATGGGTTCCACCTGGGGCGCCGGCAACGTCCACTTCACCGTGGATCAGCGCTTCAGTGAGATCCTCAGCCAGCTCACCGGCGGCCGCTTCACTGTAACCAACTATTCCGAAGGCGAGCTTTGCTCCGCCAGCCAGCTGTTTGACTATGTCAGTCAGGGTACCGTCCAGTGCGGCGGCGACTGGGGCGGCTACTGGTCCGGCAAGGACACCGCGTTCGAGCTGCTGTCCACCATTATGGACGACTTCACCGCGCTGGACTACTACACCTGGATCTATGAGGCCGGCGGTCTGGACTGCTACAAGGAAATGTACGGCCAGTACAACATGAACTATTTCCCGCTGGTCACCAACCCCTCTGAGTCCGGCATCCGTTCCGTAAAGCCCATCACCTCCATTGCCGATATGCAGAAGATGAAGATCCGTCTGGGCGGCGTTATGGCTGGTAAGGCTGCTCAGAAGCTGGGCATCAACATCACCACCGTGGCTGCTTCCGAACTGTATGAGTCCCTGCAGCGCGGCGTCATCGATGGCGGCGAGTTCTCCGGCCCCAAGGCTGACGACTCCCTGAAGCTGCAGGAAGTGGCCAAGTACTGGTGCGCTCCCGCTTGGTATCAGTCTGCCGGCGTCAACGGCGTCATGGTGAACATGGACGCCTGGAACAAGCTGCCCGAGGAATACCAGACCGCCTTTGAGACCGCCGCCCGCCTCTGCTGCGGCGAACAGTTGTCCCGCTACATTTACAACGATATGACCGTCACCAACAAGATGATCGACGAGGAGGGCATCACGGTAACTCACCTCAACGACGAGGACTGGCAGAAGATCCGTGAGACCTGCCTCCAGACCTATGCGGAGGAGTGCGAGATCAACCCCAACTTCAAGATGGTCTATGACTCCATGCAGGCTTATCGTGAGACTGCCAACAACTACCGCGACTGGACCGGCGACTATGGCTTCGGCTTCAACCGGACCGAAGGTTAAGCCCCTTTCCTTATAAGAAATTCTGAAACATAAGAGAAAGAGGTGCTGAAATGAAAGTAATCAAAGGGATCTGCAACGGCATCGATAAGTTCAACGACATCCTTGGCCGTGTGTTTTCCGTTCTGGTGCTGGGCATTCTCGGTGTCATCCTCTGCGAGGTCGTTCTGCGGCGTATTTTCAACCGTCCCCAGATCTGGACCCAGGATCTGACCGTGATGCTCTTTGCCTGCTACATTATCCTGATCTGCGCGTATGGCTTCCAGAAGAAAGCCTTCGTGGCAGTAGACGTGATATTTGCCATGCTGCCCCAGATGGCGCAGCACATCCTGCACATCATTACTTACCTGATTTTCCTGGTGCCCTTTGTGGTAAGTATGCTGCCCACAAGCTGGAGATTTTTCCTGCGGGCCTACACCACCCATGAGCAGACCTACTCCGTGTGGGCCGCGCCTACCTGGCCGGTGAAGCTGTGCCTGTTTATCGGCCTTGCGCTGCTGGCGATTCAGTCTGTCTCTGAGATTCTCAAGCAGGTTCAGGCCATTGTGGAGCTGGCACAGGGGAAGAAAACGCTTCCCGCTGACGGAAAGGAGGCCCAGTAATGGCGGCAATTATGCAACAACTTCAGGCGTGGGTCTCCGCGTCCGGTATTCTCGCTGATAAGATGGCGGTCATCATGATCATCGCCCTGTTCGGCCTGATGGTTGTGGGCCTGGTGCTGGGTCAGGAACTGGCCTTCGTGCTGGGCGGCGCCGGTGTCATCATCGGCTGGCTGGCTTGGGGCGGCCCCGGCGTTACCATCGCCATGACCAAAATTTACGACCAGATGCAGAGCTACTCCATGGTGGCAATCCCCATGTTCGTGCTGATGGCAAACTTCCTGACCCATTCCAAGGTGGCAGATGGCCTGTTTGAGTCCATCCGTTACCTTCTTGGCCCCCTGAAGGGCGGTCTGGGTCTGGCCGTCATTCTGGTTTCCACTGTGTTCGCCGCCACCACCGGTATCGTGGGCGCATCCGTGGTCACCATGGGTATGCTGTCCCTGCCCGTGCTGCTTCGCAGCGGCTACAAGCCCTCTCTGGCCTGCGGCATGGTGTGCGCCGGCGGTTCTCTGGGTATTCTGATCCCGCCCTCCATCATGCTGGTGTCTATGGGCAGCTATGCGGAGGTTTCTGTCGGCAAGATCTTCTTTGCCGCCATTACCCCCGGTCTGATGCTTTCCCTGTGCTACATCATCTACCTGATGGTGGTCTGCCGCATTCATCCAGATTGGGGTCCGGCCATGAGCGCTGAGGAACTGGCTGAGATGCCTCTGAAGAAGCGCATCAGCGGTTCCCTCATCAACCTGATCCCGCCCCTGATCCTGATCTTCGCCGTGCTGGGTTCCATCTTCGGCGGCGTTGCCACGCCTACGGAGGCTGCCGGCATGGGTGCGATCTTTGCATTGATCCTGGCAATTTTCTATAAGCAGTTCAGTCTGGAAATGCTGAAGGAGTCTCTGATCGATACTGCCAAGACCACCGCCATGGTGTTCATCATCCTGTTCGGTGCCGCGGCCTTCACCGGCGTGTTCATGTCTCTGGACGGCGATCAGATCATTGCGAACTGGGTGCTGGGCATGGGCATCGGCAAGTGGGGCGCTTTCGCCATCATGTGCGTCATTGTCTTCATCCTGGGTATGTTCATCGATTGGCTGGGCATCGTGATGATCGTATTCCCGATCTTCCTGCCCATTATGGACCAGTTCGGCTTTGACCGGCTGTGGCTGGTGGCTGTCACTGCCACGTTGCTGCAGACCTGCTTCATGACCCCGCCTTTCGGCTTTGCTTTGTTCTACGTCAAGGGTATCCTGCCGGGAGACATCAAGATCCAGGAAGTATATAAGGGCGTTATTCCCTTTATCATCATTATCTGCATCGTCACCGTTCTGTGTGCAGTATTCCCGCCTCTGGTGACCTGGCTACCCAGCCTGCTGGCTAGCTAAGCAGAAAACAAAACATTAAGGATCAGTGCTCCGCCAAAAATGGCGGGGCACTGATTTGCATAGCGCTTTTAATGAACACGCATGCAGATGCATTAACAATAAAATCAAGACTCTACGGTGCAAATGGTACAGCTATCCAGGCGATAACTACTTCTTCCTGAAACTATTCGATGTCAGATGGAAACCCTATATCAGAAATTCTTCATTCTACTGCTTTTATGATTGCCTCCCTGATATGTTTTTATAACCATGAACGCATACAGCTTGCTACAAAAATGACCTCTATGGAAGTTCGATTTGGCACCGCTGCATGGCTAGTGTCCTAAATTATTGTCTAATTGACAGGGGTTGGCACAAGCCAGTGTCCGGTTTATGGGACACCTATCTGTGATAGACTACGGATAGAATCAAACGAAACAGAATCTTTCAAAAAATATTTTATCAGGGAGGAAATATATGATGGGAGTAATTTTGGCTCTGTTTGCGCTTTCGTGCGCATTGTCTACAGTCAGTGACGCTGCCGCTTACAGCGACATGAAACTGCAGCAGAAGGATCATTGGGATAAAATGCGGGAACATATAAAGGAAAATTATGAACGCATGGCAAAAGAAAATGACTTTTATTGGCGTGCATCTGAGGATCCTTATGGTATGATTGCGCCAGACCGGAGCCGCCACTATGACGGCACCCCCAGATGACGGACCGTTCACTATGAATAGAAAGCACCCAGAGAGACAGCCTCAAAAGGCCATTTCCTCTGGGTGCTCATTTCAGCGCTATTTTTCCAGCTCTTTGCT
>ENA-UEQK01000239-UEQK01000239.1-human-gut-metagenome-genome-assembly--contig:-NODE-239-length-41628-cov-6.583716_pt1 | contig 41628 bp, 29 predicted proteins | sample MGYA00242939_ERZ507942 | MGnify/ENA primary metagenome ERZ507942 (study PRJEB26167, sample SAMN06115485) | human gut metagenome | host: Homo sapiens | place: China:Chongqing | collected 2015-03-30... | reverse complement strand
CATTGTCATATCTTTCCGGAAGAAGGATATCCTCTGCTCCATTGGCAATACCACACCACAATGCAATATATCCTGCATTTCTTCCCATAACCTCAATAATACTGCATCTTTCATGTGATGTAGATGTATCTCTTATCTTATCAATAGCTTCCATTGCTGTATTAACAGCAGTATCAAATCCAATAGTATAATCTGTACATGCAATATCAAGATCAATTGTTCCCGGAAGTCCGATAGTATTAATTCCCTGTGCTGCAAGCTTCTGTGCACCTCTGAAAGAACCATCTCCACCGATTACAACTATACCGTCAATTCCATGCTTTCTGCATACTTCAGCACCTCTCTTCTGACCTTCTTCAGTCATGAATTCCATGCATCGTGCTGTATAGAGGACTGTTCCACCACGCTGGATAATATCAGCAACGCTTCGCTTGTCCATATCAATTATCTCATCATTAAGAAGTCCGTTATAGCCCTTCTGAATACCCTTGACCTTAAGTCCCTTATTCAAAGCAGTTCTTACAACTGCACGGATAGCAGCATTCATGCCTGGAGCATCTCCACCACTTGTTAATACGCCGATTGTTTTAATTTCCTTTGCCATAACTTCCCCTTTCTTATCTCTTAATATTATTTTCTGCTTTATGTTACCACATTATAAAAGAAAAATCTTCTTTTTTTGATAATTTTTTACCAATGTTAATTAAAATTTATGTTGTAGCAACATTTTTCTCACCATATTTACTCTTAAGAATATAAAGCAGGTCTGATGTCACCTTCACGCACTGACTCTGTGGAAGCACTATTCTCTGTTTTTCTGCAGCACAATATATTGTGACTGTGTCTTTACCGTCCGATTCTTTGAAAATATCAGCAAGCTCATCCCTGTGTGTCTCATACTCAGCAAGACTGTCAAACCTGAGCCACAATCTTCTTGGAACACTGTCAAAGCTCACAACACTGTCTGCCGTAAGTCTTGCAGGTTTGTCGGCATCTGCCTGTATTCTTCCCGTAACAAATACTTTGTTGGTCGTATCAAAAAGTCTTTTATATTTTTGATAATTTCTTGCAAACATGATTACCTCAACGCTTCCAACAAAATCTTCTATTGTAAGGTACGCCATCTGCTGGCCTGAACCGGTAGTAATAACCTTAATGTTACTTATAAGGCCACCTATCGTCTGCTTTGAACCGTTCATAAGCTTTGCCTGTCCGGTTTCCTCATCAATAAGAAAATCTGTACTTCTCGCAGAAATATGCTTCTCCCACATACCAGTATATTCATCCAGCGGATGTCCTGTTACATATACACCGAGAACTTCTTTTTCACGTTCAAGCAAATCCTCCTTTTCAAACTCCTGAATATCAGGTACTTTCATCTCAAGACTCTGTTTATCCTCTTCACTTACGAAATCAAATAGTGACATTTGTCCTGAAATAGCATCTTTATTCTGCTTAACAGCACTATCAATCATTCTCTCATAGACATTCATCATGCCCCGTCTTGTATTACCAAATGTGTCAAATGCACCTGCAAGTATAAGATGTTCCACTGTTCTCTTATTAATTGCCCCTGCCATTCTTGTAATAAAATCCTGCATGGAGTGAAAATCGCCATTATTGGTTCTTTCTTCAATAATCGCAGTAATTGTAGGTCTTCCCATACTCTTTACCGCATTAAATCCAAACCTTATATTCTTACCTTCAACACCAAAATCAGCAATCGATTTATTGACATCAACAGGAAGAATACTAATTCCCATCTCTCTTGCTGCAAGAATATATTCTGCGACCTTGCTTGTTTTATCAGTTACACTTGATATCAGCCATGCCATATACTGTACAGGAAAATGTACTTTCAGATATGCAGTCTGGTATGCCACAACCGCATAGCATGCCGCATGTGATTTGTTAAATGCATATTTTGCAAAGTCCTTCATCTCATCATATATCTTATTGGCAGTCTGTTCACTTATGCCATTCTTAATACAGCCTGGTACTCCGTTAGCCTCATTACCGTATACGAAATTCTGACGTTCCTGCTCCATTACATCAAGCTTTTTCTTAGCCATTGCTCTTCGCACATTATCACTACCGCCCCACGAATATCCGGCAAGGTCACGGACAATCTGCATAACCTGCTCCTGATAAACCATACAGCCATATGTCGGCTCTAAGATTGACTCTAACTGCGGGCATTCATAGGTTATGTTTCCCGCGTTCTCTTTTCCTTTAATATACTGTGGTATGAAATCCATTGGTCCCGGTCTGTAAAGCGATATACCGGCAATTAAATCCTCTAAACAATCCGGTTTTAACTCTTTCATGAAGTTTCTCATTCCGCCACTCTCTAACTGGAATATACCTGCACATTTGCCCTGACTTATACATTCAAATACAGACTTATCGTTATATGGTATATTATCCACTGAAAATGCAGGGTCAATCTGCTGTTCACATTTTTCAGTCTGCTGGATTACAGTTAAGTTTCTAAGACCTAAAAAGTCGAATTTTAACAGTCCCAGATGCTCCAGAGTAGGACCTTCAAACTGCGTAACCTTAACATTATCTGCTCCAACTGCAACCGGAACATACTCTCCAACATCCTTCTGACTGATAAGAACACCTGATGCATGAACTGAAGCATGCCTTGGCAGTCCTTCAAGTCTCTTTGCTTTATCTATAAGATCTCTCACTGTCTCATCAGCTTCATACAATGCCTTAAACTCAGCATTTGGCTTAATGTCCCTGTCTGCGTCACCATTCATTGCACTGTCAATCGTAACACCAACCTTCTGTGGTATCATCTTCGCAATGTTATCAACCATCGCATATGGAAGATCCATAACCCTTCCGACATCTTTAATAACGGCTCTTGCTGCCATAGTTCCAAATGTGATTATCTGGCACACACATTCTTTACCATATTTTTCTATAACATAATCAATAACCTTCTGTCTGCCTTCTGGTGCAAAGTCCACATCAATATCGGGCATGGATACACGCTCAGGATTCAGGAATCGTTCGAATACAAGATTGTATTTAACAGGGTCAAGTGTTGTTATTCCAAGACAGTATGACACAAGACTTCCCGCCGCTGAGCCTCGTCCGGGTCCAACTGGAATATCATGTGTCTTGGCAAAATTAATGTAATCCCACACAATCAAAAAATAATCAACATATCCCATTGAATAGATAACTGACAGCTCATAAGAAAGTCTCTGGAATATATCATTCGAATCCTCTGCCTTCTTTATAACAACATCTTTTCTGTCTGCAACTATTGATGCTTTTGCCTGCTCTATAATATCTTCAATGCATACATCTGCAGTCTTGTCCGGATATCTCTCCTTTAACCCCTCATAGCATAAAGCATTAAGATAAACCCATGAATTCTTTCCATATTCTTCTGGCACATCAAACGCTGGCAGCTTTGTAACTCCGAATTCTATCTCAACATTACATCTTTCTGCTATCTTATGAGTGTTCTCAACTGCTTCCGGTGCGTATTTGAACAATTCCGCCATCTCTTCCTCTGACTTTAAATAGAACTGTCCACCCTCATATCGCATCCTGTTTTCATCAGAAAGCTTCTTGCCTGTCTGTATACACAATAATATATCATGTGCATCTACATCATCTGCATAGGTATAATGAACATCATTCGTACATACCAGTTCAATTCCGGTCTCATTATGCATACGCATAAGCTGTGGATTGACATAGTGCTGTTCTGCTATTCCGTGATCCTGTAATTCAAGAAAGAAATTTCCCTTTCCGAATATATCCTGAAGTTCAAGTGCAGCATCTCTTGCAGTCTCATACATGCCTCTTGACAGATATCTCTGCACCTCACCTGCAAGGCACGCACTTGTAGCAATAATTCCCTCGTGATACTCCCTTAGCACTTCCTTGTCTACTCTCGGCTTATAGTAAAAGCCTTCTGTAAACCCCTTTGAGACTATCTTCATAAGGTTCTGATATCCGGTGTTATTCTCTGCCAGCAATACAAGGTGATTATATTTATCCTCACTCTGTCCTGCGCCTTTATCAAACCTTGACCCCGGAGCTACATACACCTCACAACCAAGAACAGGCTTGATTCCTGCCTTCTTAGCCGCCTCGTAAAATTCAATAACACCATACATCACACCATGGTCAGTTATTGCAAGGCTGTCCATGCCAAGTTCCTTTGCCCGTTTAGTAATCTCTTTTATCTTACTGGAGCCATCCAGCAATGAATATTCAGTATGCACATGCAAATGTGTAAAACTCATAACAACTCCTCCCTATGTCAAAAAATATAACATATTTTCATTTATTAATCAGCATTTTTATGATATTCTATATTTAATTATTATTGTAAGGGAGTTGTATTATGTTAATATCTGATATTCCCGTAGGCGGACCAATTTCAATTGAAATATCCATAGATAATGTCAGCTACGAGATGCCTTCCTCTGTTGTTGCATCCAAGAATGGCTACATTCTCATAGCGCCTTTTACATCAAAAGGTGCTGTAATAGATTTTTCTTCTTATAAGGATATTTTATTTAATCTTTATACCATAGACCCAGCAACAAAGAACCGTGTAGTCTGGAAGAATATTAACATAGAAACTATCTCTTATAAATCAACCAGTTTCGCATCTGCTTACTACAAAATCTCGACCAATGTTTTTGCCAGCATTGCCTCTGAATGCGACAGAAGATTTAATCAGCGCATTTCAACCATGGCTTTGGGACATATCTCATCAGATACCACAGAAGCTGATATTCCAGTAACGTTAATTGATGTCAGTGATAAAGGACTTTCATTTTCGACCAGCAACGAACTATTATATAACTATAATAATACATATATAACATTTTCAGATCAGGCAAACGGAAAGCAGTTTAACTTTCATTTTAAATGTTTTATCATACGCAGCCAGTTGTATGGCGAACGCTACATTTATGGATGTATTATCCCAACTCCGTCCCGCGAATATCTTACATATGTTTTTCTTAAAAAAATTGAATCCAGAATCAGTTCTGCTAAGGAACAGTCTAAACAGACCGCTCTTAAAGATGCTGCTGACGTTGCTTCACAATCTATTGAAAGCACTTCGTCAGGATATCATTCACACATATCTGAAAAGAATAAGCGTTGATATAAGGGGCATATCACAATGTGATATGCCCCTTTATTATTAATCATCTTCTTTTTCTTTAGCTGTATCATCAGATTCATTATCGTCTGAATGACTGCCAATATTCTTCCATATATCACTTTCCGGCTCACCACTTACTGTCGATGAATAACTTCCGTCTTCATTAAATGTTACGCTTTCTGCCACCTTCTCTGATGTTGAGAATAATGAAGTATCAACCGGTTCAGGTATACCCTTTGCTTCTCTGAATATCTTCATAAATTCCTTACCTGTGATAGTCTCATGGTCGTACAGATATCTTGCAAGCTGATCCATTACTTCTCTGTTCTCTCTTATAATCTGCTTAGCCTCTTCATAACATGACGCAATAAGCTTCTTTACTTCATCATCAACTTCAGCCTCAGTTGCCTGTGCACAGTTCATAGATGCTCTTCCGCTAAGATATTCATCTTCAACTGTTGATAATGCAACAAGTCCGAATCTGTCTGACATACCATATCTTGTAATCATTGTCTTGGCAAGGTTAGTTGCTTTCTTGATATCATCATAAGCACCATTAGTAACTGAACCAAATACAACTTCTTCTGCAGCACGGCCACCAACAAGTGATATAAGGTCTGTCATAAGTTCATCCTTAGTCTCAAGATGCTTCTCTTCCTCTGGGAAGTTAAGCACATAACCAAGTGAACCGTTAGTATGAGGTATAATAGTAATCTTCTGGACCGGATCAGAATTATTCTTGATAGCTCTTATAAGGGCATGTCCAATCTCATGGTAAGCAACAACCTGCTTTTCCTTCTTGCTAAGAACTCTTTCCTTCTTCTCCTTACCTGCTACAACTGTATCAAAAGCACCAAGAAGGTCCTTCTGGGTAACAACATTTCTTCCATTCTTAACTGCCGCAATAGCAGCTTCATTAATGATATTGGCAAGGTCTGAACCAACAAGACCGCTTGTTGCCATTGCAATCTCATCAAAATCAACTGTATCGTCCATAAGTACATCCTTAGAATGTACCTTAAGAGTCTCAATTCTTCCCTTCTTATCAGGTCTGTCAACGGTAATTCTTCTGTCGAGACGACCTGGTCTAAGTAAAGCCTTATCAAGTACTTCCGGTCTGTTAGTTGCTGCAAGAATGAATATTCCCTTAGATGAATCAAAACCATCCATCTCTGCAAGTAACTGGTTCAATGTCTGCTCACGCTCGTCATTGCCACCGCCATACTTGGAATCTCTGCTCTTACCAATAGCATCAATCTCATCAATAAATATAATACATGGAGCCTGCTTAGTTGCTTCCTTGAACAAATCTCTTACTCGTGATGCACCAACGCCAACGAACATCTCTACAAAATCAGAACCTGCAAGTGAGAAGAAAGGTACATCTGCCTCACCGGCTACAGCCTTGGCAAGAAGTGTCTTACCTGTTCCAGGAGGTCCTACTAAAAGTGCACCCTTAGGAAGCTTTGCACCAATCTTGGCATATTTCTCAGGGTAATGTAAGAAATCAACAATCTCTGTAAGTGATTCCTTAGCTTCATCCTGACCTGCAACATCCTTGAATGTAACACCTGTCTTTTTCTGGACATATACTTTGGCGTTGCTCTTTCCAACGCCCATTCCGCCCATCATTCCACCATTCTTAGCAATTCTTCTATATACAAATGCAAAGATTATATATATGAATAAAAATGGCAGTACATATGCTAGCAGAAATTCTACGATTGAAGAACTTGAATCCGGAATATATCCTTCAAACTCAATTCCTTTTCTCTTAAGAAGCGGTACAAGAGTATCATCATTAACATATCCTGTATAATATGTGTATGAAACTCCTGCTATGCCAGACTGTTTCTCCTCTTCAACTGGTGTAATAAGGATTCTGTCCTGCTCTAATGCTACTTTCTTTACCTTATCTTCATCAATCATCTGCATGAACTGGTCGTAGCTTATCTCCTTGTATGTCGCATTCCTAAACATATTGCTAAGAAGCGTAAGCCCTATAAATGTTACAACTGCCGCTATAATAATGAATATTATAAGGTTAACATTCTTTGGCTTCTTATTATTATTGTTGTTATTACGATTATTGTTGCGGTTATCGTTATTATTATAACCATTGTCATAACCGTTGTTGTTATAATTATCCATACTCTTCTCCTGATATGATACTGTACTTATCTTAAGCATTTCCAAATAAGTCTGTTTTCATTATAAAGAAGGAAAAAATATAAATCAACCAAAATCTAAGTGTTTAATAAGATGTTTATATTTACTTTATATTCTTAGTTTTTTTCTTTAAACTATGGAAATTTATAATACAGGGCTGTATAATATTGCATATTTTTTTGATTACACATTCAGATTGGAGGAAAAGATGGCTGTTAAATATGTATTTGTAACAGGTGGTGTTGTTTCCGGTTTAGGAAAAGGTATCACTGCCGCATCTTTAGGCAGACTGCTTAAAGCCCGTGGTTTTTCTGTAACCATGCAGAAGTTTGACCCTTATATTAATATTGATCCAGGTACTATGAACCCTATCCAGCACGGAGAAGTTTTCGTAACTGACGATGGTGCTGAGACAGACCTTGACCTTGGTCACTATGAAAGATTTATTGATGAAAGCCTTAATAAGAATTCTAATGTAACTACCGGTAAAGTATACTGGTCTGTATTACAGAAGGAACGCCGTGGAGATTTCGGTGGAGGCACAGTCCAGGTAATCCCTCATATTACTAATGAAATAAAGAGCCGTTTTTTCAGAGATTATTCAACTGATGAAACTAAGATTGCAATTATAGAAGTTGGTGGTACTGTTGGAGATATCGAGAGTCAGCCTTTCCTTGAGGCAATCAGACAGTTCCAGCATGAAGTCGGACATGAGAACGCAATTCTTATTCACGTAACACTTATTCCTTATCTTAAAGCATCTGGTGAGATGAAGACTAAGCCAACTCAGGCAAGTGTTAAGGAACTTCAGGGAATGGGAATCCGTCCGGATATTCTTGTGTGCCGTACCGAACATCCACTTGAGGCTGGTATCAAGGATAAGATAGCACTTTTCTGTAATGTACCTAAGTCTCATGTACTTCAGAACTTAGATGTTGAGATTCTTTATGATGCACCTCTTGCGATGGAAGAAGAACATCTTGCACAGGTAGCATGTGAATGTTTACACCTTGACTGTCCAGAACCAGACCTTGATGAATGGAGAGCAATGTGCAAGGCCTGGAAGAATCCTACTAAGAAGGTAACTGTTGCATTAGTTGGTAAATATATCCAGCTTCATGATGCTTATATCAGTGTTGTAGAAGCATTAAAGCATGGGGGTGTATATAATTCATGTGATGTAACTATCAAATGGATTGATTCAGAAACTGTAACTCCTGAAACTGCTGATGAGCTTCTCTCTGACGTATCTGGCATATTAGTTCCAGGTGGATTCGGTGACAGAGGTACAGAAGGAAAGATTGAAGCTATCCGTTATGCCAGAGAACATAATATTCCATTCTTAGGATTGTGTCTGGGAATGCAGCTTTCAATTGTTGAATTTGCAAGAAATGTTATAGGCTATGACGACGCACACAGTGTTGAACTTAATCCTAACACAACTCACCCTGTTATACATCTTATGCCAGACCAGGAAGGCATTGATGATATCGGCGGTACATTAAGACTTGGTTCTTATCCTTGTGTACTTGATAAAACAAGCAAGGCTTATGAACTCTATGGCGAAGAGCTTATACATGAACGTCACAGACACAGATATGAAGTTAATAATGATTACAGAAAAGTTCTTACTGAGAATGGTATGATGCTTTCAGGAATATCTCCTGACGGAAGAATTGTTGAGATGATAGAATTAAAGAATCACCCATGGTTTATTGCCACACAGGCTCATCCAGAGTTAAAGTCAAGACCTAATCGTCCACATCCATTATTCAGAGGCTTCATAACAGCAGCACTTGAATATCAGAATAAAAAACATTAATTATATTATATATGCATAACAAAAAACATCACCTGACGAATCCGACTTTCGTATCAGGTGATGTTTTTTATTGCTTTTGCTTATAAAATTATTATTTATTAAGACCATTAAGAATCTTCTTAATTCTCTTAACTTCATCGTCTTCTAACTTCTGTGATTCACAAATAGAAGCAACCATATCAACAGCCTTTCCGTTGAACCAGAAATCAGCTTCTTCCTTTAAAAGCTGTCTTCTATATTCTTCTTCTGAACGAAGTGGATGAATGAAAGCTGCCTTTCCTTTACGGTATGTATCAACAAATCTCTTGTCCTTCAACTTACCTACGAAAGTAACAACTGTTGTTCTTGCGTAATCCTTACCATAATCGTCTCTTAACTGATCAATAAGTTCCTGTACAGGAATATCCTGTGGTGCTTCCCATATAAGCTTCATAATTAATGCTTCACATGGACTTAATTCATTAAAATGATTTCTGCTCATAAACCCTCCTTAGGCTCTTCCATAGATATACATATTCTATATTATACTGCCATTATTAATATTTTTCAACTGTATAATGAATAGTCGGATATGGATTTCACAATTGTATTACCGATAAACTGAATCCATCAAATTCCTTTTCTACAATAGTGAAATTCTGGGGAAGTCCGCACATATATGCTTTCATTTTCCCTTTCTCTAATCTATAAACTATTTTGTCCAAAATGTCAAGCACACCTTGACCTGTAGCCTTGCCATAAGCCTCTTTTAATGTCCATATTCTGAAGAATCTTTGATCACTATCGCACTCTTTAATCCATTCTGCTTCAGATATGTCAAAGAAGCGTTTTGCCAGATTCTGTCTACCTTTGCGGGCTTTTTCAATATCAATTCCTACCGGTCTGTCGCCTATCACGCACGCTACATAATTAGACGAATGTGAAATATTGAAAAAAATTTCACGATTTGACAAAAAATAAGGTTTTCCTTGCGAATTATATACTATTTCATAATCAAAGTACGGATTATTCGCTTCAATCAAAGAAATAATATCCACCTTCTCATATAGATTTTCATCTATTTTATAATGTCTTTCTCGTGTTTTTATAGACCATTTTCCTACCGCATAATTAAGAAGTAGGCCTGCCGTCACGGTTTGCAGCTTATTTTCACGCATTTTCATCTTATCAGCCTTAACTCTCCTGTATTCTGGAATAAGCGAATAAGCCTTTTCATATAACTTTTCATCTGCTAATGCATCTGTAGTTGTCACAAATATCATCATAATCAATCACCATCTATACGCTTATTGTCTGTGCATCTGCCATATAACGCTTTGAGAACACGAATACTATATCACCTGATTTAATCAAGGTATCACCATTTCTTAAAACTTGTACGGCTTGCAACATCGCCCGCATAGCCAATCTGGATAATGTCAAATATACGTTTTTTCTTATTATTCACCGTATCCCATCCTCCTACTTAAGCATATACCACGGAAGCAGCAATGCTCTTATATATTTTGCAAATGGCACATATGCCGTTATATTAATAAATACCGGACATAATATAAGACACGCTATAAGAAGCACAGGTATTATTGAAATCATTGCATTGGCACTCCTTACAGGTATTGCCACAAACCATGCAAATAAAGTAACTGCTATTACATACACAGCCATATGAAGAATATCTGCTGTGCCCTTAAGCTGTCCTGCCACCGCAAGTGTTAGAATTGCTGATACTGCAAAAAGTACACACGATATGAATGCATACAACGGCTTTCCTGCAACACGGTACATACGGGGCAGTGTTATAAATGTTCCTGAATTCTTGTCAAGATAATATTCAACGATTCCAAAAAGTCCGCCTATATATACAAGAATTATAAGCAATGCCCTTAACGGAAACTCTCCTGTCTTATCTTCAAGCTGTGTAGCATTATCCTGTGCACCATCTAACACCTTAAAATCAATTCTGAATGTGTCATCTCCGGATATGTATTCCCTGTACCCTTTTCTTATCTCTTCCTCTGCCTTTTCTGCATGCTTTTTAAATATATCTACAGAATTAACATAATTAACTGCAACCTCCGGCGAGTACGCCTTAAACATAGCAGAAAAGAATATCTCGTCAGTCATTGAACTGACAAAATCTGACCTGAATATAATAAGCTCTATAATGTCTCTGTAGCTGCCACTGTCAAGCTTATCCTTAAGCCCTGTACCAACTACGTAGCCACACTCTGTTCTTTTATTCATTATATCCTGTTCAAGCTTTTCCTGCGATTCTGCTTCGTAGAATTGAACTGAATAATCGCCATTCATAAGATAATCTCTTGTCATTATGGCAATTTTATCGTCATCTTCAAGCACTATTCCAACCCTTACAGCCCCCGCCTCCTTAAGAGACGCTGTATGCGTAATTATTAACGCTGCAACAGGCATTGCAATAAGCACCACGACAATCACAGGATTCTTTAACTGCCTTTTAACGAGCAGATACAGCCAGTATAACAATCTCTTCATTATCTGTCTCTCCTTATCTTAACCGCCAATGCCCCTGCCGCCTGAAATATAATTATCCACAAAACATTTATAATAATGGTACTGATATCCACAGTTCCCTTGATTATCTGACCTGCAAGTGTGAATAATCCGTTAGTCGGAAGATATATGCCAGCAACACGCACCCCCGGCGCAAGAAATGCTGATGAAACAATACATCCGGATGCATACATGCACACCATTCCAAGGACAGATACTGTGATTACAGAATACACGGTGTCGTCTACAACTGAGAATATGCAGTTTATAAATGAAAGTGCCGCATACACAAGCACCACAATTCCCAGTGTGGAAGCAATGAATTCTCCAACTGTCGAAACCGCCAGAACACCTGATATTGCAGGTATCCCCAGCCTCATTACATTAATTATAATAAAAAGCACTTCAAATATCACTATATACACAATGCCAACTCCGGTGGTTCTTGCAATTCCTGTATCAAATGCTGATATTCCCGCACCTTTAAGACTCTTTGCAAGCGACCTGCTATAGTTCTTCATATTACCGGCACATGTTATTGTGCTAAGTAAAAGCAGCATCACAATTGCTGTGCATACATAGAACTGTACTGTACTCAAGCCTTCTTTAACCGATATATCCCTTGTCTTAAAGTATATGCTTCTGTTAAGTGCATACGAAAGATATATGTCATTAAGCTTATTCTCGTGTGTTCCACGCAGCCCCCTGTAATTCTTAAGCACACCATTGAACAAATCGTCAAATGTATATATCCCCGCTTCTGCAGTTGCAAGGTCAGAACCTCCTGCCCTCACCATCTCTCGGAATATCATCGAAGTATTATTAACTCCCTCTGACTGACACACAACCTCAACAGGTGTATTCTCGCCCGACATAATATCACTTATCATATTCTCCGGCACAATAATAGCCATAACATAATAATTATTTCTTAAACCATCTATAGCCTTCTGTCTGTCAGTATATTCAAATGTACAGACATTCTTAATTGTGTCTATCTCACTGACATAATTGAATGCCATCTTAATATATCGAAACTCCTTATTATCTGCCGAATCAGAGTTTTCTGTATCATCATAATCAGGATACACAACAGCAACCTTCATCCTCATGTCACTGTCCTGTGCCGTTGCAATGCCTACGCATGTACTTATTGCAATAACAAGCACTGCCGTCACTATCGTACCCAGAATTATCTTCGGTATAGATAAAAATGCGGATTTAATCTGCAATTTTAATAATTCCAGTTTCCTTCTCATCTAATCCCCCAATTAAATCTATCTGTGAATAATCTCTAAAAGTTCATTGCCTGTAACCGGATGGTCAAGTTCATTAAGCTTACCATTCTTTAAAAGGTACATTCTGTCAGCAAGCCTTAATTCACCTTCTTCGTGGCTTGTTATAATGACCGTACCTCCGCTTTTCGTGTAAGCAGACAGATAATTCATAATATCCTGTTTACACACAATATCCAGTGAAGCGCCCGGCTCATCTAATATAAGTACAGGTGGATTCTTAGCCAGTGCACAGCATATGCTTAAACGCTTCTTCATGCCTCCTGACAGCTTATCAACACGTTTGTCAAGATATTCTGACACTCCTAACACTGCAGGAACACCGCCCTTTAAGTCTGCGTCCATGTTTCTTCCTGTATCACAGTACCAGAATTTAAGATTATCCCTTGCCGACAGCTTCTCCATAAGTGGATTCTCCTGCGGCACAAAACCAATATATTTCTGAAACACCAACGCATCTGCAAATGCATCTGTGCCATCTATCTTAAGACTTCCTCCATCTGCCTTAAGACTTCCTGCCAGTATCTCCAGAAGAGTAGATTTGCCACAGCCGTTGGCACCGACTATGGCAATATACTCTCCGCTGGCAGCATGAAACGAAGCGCCGTTAAGCACTGTCGTTTTCCTGCCATATGATTTTCTAATATTCTCCGCCTCTATAAACATACATATATCTCCACACTAATTCTGGGCTGCTGTATCAAACTGGCTGTAATACAGCTTGTGATAGAATCCGTTCTTAGCCAGTAATTCTTCATGATTACCCTGCTCTATAATATGTCCGTCTTTCATAACAAGAATAACATCCGCAGACTGGATAGTTGAAAGTCTGTGGGCTACGATAAAGCTTGTTCTTCCCTCCATCAGCTTTGCAAATGCATTCTGTATCTTTATTTCTGTTCTTGTATCAATAGAAGATGTAGCCTCATCAAGAATAAGCATTGGCGGCTTTGCAAGCATAATTCTTGTTATACATAAAAGCTGCTTCTGCCCCTGTGAAAGGCTTCCGCCATCCTCGCCTATAACTGTGTCGAATCCATTAGACATTCTCTTAATGAATCCATATGAATGTGCTGCCTTTGCTGCAGCAATAATCTCTTCCTCTGTAGCATCCGGCTTACCCATAACAATATTCTCTCTTATAGTTCCTGACTTGAGCCATGTCTCCTGAAGAACCATACCAAAACCCTGTCTTAAAGACTTTCTGGTCATCTGTCTTATATCAGTTCCTGATACATCAATGCTTCCGCTGTTAACATCATAGAATCTCATAAGAAGATTAATAACTGTTGTCTTTCCACAACCCGTAGGTCCTACAATCGCTATTCTCTGTCCCTTCTTAACATGAAGATTGAAGTTCTCAATAAGCTTCCTGTCAGATACATAGGAAAAGCATACATCATTAAGATCAACTGTTCCGTCGACCTCTTCAACAACCTTAGCGTCTTTAGCATCAGGAATCTCAGGCTCTTCTTCAATAAGTTCAAATATTCTGGCTGCACAGGCAAGAGCGTTCTGAAGCTCTGTGACAACGCCTGATATTTCATTAAAAGGTTTAGTATACTGGTTGGCATAACTTAAGAAGCTTGATAACTGGCCAACTGTGATACCGCCATTGATAGCTGAAAATGCACCAACAATCGCAACGCTTGCATATACAAGGCTGTTTACGAATCTTGTTGAAGGATTTGTAATAGATGAGAAGAAGATTGCCTTTAAGGAATACTTCTGAAGCCTTTCATTAATCTCATCAAATTTTCTTACCGCCTCATCTTCATAGCCATAAGCCTTAACTACCTTCTGTCCGCCAATCATTTCATCAATAAGTGCTGTCTGCTCACCTCTTGTCTCAGACTGAAGTTTGAACATGCTGAAGGTCTTCCTGGCAATAAAGCTTGCAACTATAAATGAAAGTGGTGTGATAACAACAACTGCAAGTGTAATCTTAGCATTAATTGTAATCATGAATATAAGTGTTCCAAGTATAGTCATGACACCTGTAAAGAACTGTGTGAATCCCATAAGCAGACCATCTGCAAACTGGTCAACATCAGCAATTACACGACTCACAATCTCACCATATGAATGTCCGTCAATGTATTTTAGTGGAAGAACCTGAATTTTCTCTATAGCCTCATTTCTAATGTCTCTGGTTACTTCATATGTGATTCTGTTGTTACATATGTTCATAAGCCACTGTGAAAGTGCTGTAATTCCAACAAATATTCCGATTCGAATAAGTATATTCACAATCTTTGCAAAATCCACATTATCCACACCGATAATGCAGTCAATTCCACGACCTACAAGAATTGGTACATAAAGTGTAGTTGCAACTGTTACTGCTGCCATAATAAGCGATAATATTATGAAAAAGCTGTGCTTCTTAATTCTTTTAAGGAGTTTTACAAATGTTGATTTATTCTTCTTCATTATGCTACACCCCCTTCTGAATCTGCTTTCTTAAACTGTGATTCATATATCTCCTTATAAACCTCACAATTTGCAAGAAGCTCGTCATGTGTTCCCATTCCTACAACCTGTCCGTCATCCAATACGATAATGAGATCAGCATACATAAGTGATGCCGCTCTCTGTGAAACTATGAACATTGTAGGAGAATTGTTCATTCCCCTTATAGCTTTTCTAAGTGCTGCATCAGTTGCAAAATCAAGGGCTGATGCACTGTCATCGAGAATAAGCACATCCGGCTTTCTTACGATTGCTCTTGCAATTGTAAGTCTCTGTCTCTGACCACCTGAAAGGTTCTTGCCTCCCTGCTCTATAACATAATCCAGACGTCCCTGCTTAGAATCTACGAATTCCTTAGACTGTGAAATATCAAGTGCTTCATCTATCTGCTCATCAGTAGCACCCTTCTTTCCCATCCACATATTCTCTCTTATAGTACCTTTAAAAAGTACTGCTTTCTGCATAACGATACCGACTTTATTTCTTAAGGTTTCTATATCGTACTCTTTAACATTGACACCATCGACAATTACTTCACCCTGTGTAGCGTCATACAGTCTCGGGATAAGATTAACAAGACTTGATTTACCTGAACCGGTGCCGCCGATAACACCGATTGTCTGACCTTTCATAGCCTTGAAATTAATTCCTTCAACTGAAGGTGCACCTGAACCGCTGTAGGTAAGTGAAACATTTTTAAATTCAACGCTCGGTGTCTCTTCTTTAGCATCTACATTCTTAACATCACCATCTGACATTCCTGATTTTACCTCGAATACAGACTCGATTCTGCCTGCACATGCAAGTGCTTTAGTTATTGTAATGATAAGATTAGCAAGCTTGATAAGCTCAACTAATATCTGTGACATATAATTGTAAAGTGCAACAACCTGTCCCTGTGTAAGCGCACCAGCGTTAACTCTTACTCCGCCAATCCAGATAAGTGCAATTATTGATACATTTACAACAACATAAGTAAGCGGATTCATAAGTCCTGATATCTTACCAACGAATTTCTGTAATCTGTTAAGGCTTTCGTTATCGTTTTTGAAACGCTTAATCTCATCCTGTTCCTTATTGAATGCTCTGATAACTCTCACACCGGTAAGGTTCTCTCTTGTTATTCCAAGAATCTTATCAAGTCCTGACTGTACATTTTTGTACATAGGTCTTGTTGCAAGCATGATACCGAATACGATAAGTGCAAGTACCGGGATTGCCGCAACAAATACAAGTGCTGCCTTCACATCAATAGTAAATGCCATAATCATCGCACCAAATACAATAAATGGTGAACGAAGGAACAGTCGCAGTACCATGTTGATACCATTCTGTACCTGATTAATATCACTTGTCATTCTTGTTACAAGTGTCGATGTACCAAGTGTATCCATCTCTGTGAATGAGAATGTCTGGATATGTGCAAATAAACTGTGTCTCATTCCTGTTGCTGCACCAACTGCAGCCTTGGCACTGAAATACTGTGCTGTGATGGCACATACAAGTCCTATGATTGCAAGAAGTATAAGCATAAAACACATCTGCATAATGTATCCCTTGTCTGCATTAACAATACCCTTATCGATAACTGATGATACTACCAGCGGCACAAACAACTCAAATATTGCTTCGAGCATTTTAAAAAGCGGTGCCAGAACGCATTCCTTCTTGTAATCCTTAAGGAATCTCATAATCATTTTCATAAGAAAGCTTCCTCCGTTAATTCAGTGACACTAAAGCATCCATAAGAAACTCATACGAATAGCATCTCTTAGTGCCAAAATATTCTCTATAAACTTCATAATTGTAATATGAATGTTCAAACTGTCTTGAATACAAATGCGCTATATCAACGCGCATTGTAAAATCAGGCGTACATCCGGACGCATGATTAGCTGCTGCCATAATGTCCACTGCAAGTATGCCTATAACCGCATTCTTTGCTTTAAGAAGGACATCGTAATCATTCACTGCGTCAAGCATGTATCTATACACATAGTACATTGCAAGCTGCTCATATTCATGTGCAAATGCTTCGCTTCCCGCATGGTAAGTTTTCATTGCCGCTGCAAGCCAAGAATCATCCGCCAGCCCGTCAAGGAACTGTCTTACTCTTGCCACATGAATATTCCAGTCGGGATTGATTACCTCCATTCCTTTGAAATCGTCAAAGAAATGCCGCAGTCCCTTTATAAGCCTGTTGCCATATAATTTGCGCACCTCAGGCGTTGACTTAACTGTATCTCCGTCCTGCAGCTCATCAGGTAACACTGCATCCCTGCTTTTTAGCTTGTCAAGCAGTTTCTCTCTGTAATCGGGTCCACAGAACCTTTTTGCAACACCAGCTATAAGCTCGTCCCTTTCAGCATCAAGATGCTTCTGGATACGCTTTGCATAATTAAGGTAGAGCATCAGTCTCTCAAATATACTTATATCCCTGTCTGATATTATTCCAAATGCCACTATTCTTGCCTGCCGAAGCTGCATATATGTATATGCATCTATATCATTAGGCTCCGGCGTAAGGCTGTTATCCTCAACCGTATCAAATGTAAGTTCATCTTTGTAAGAAAACATCAGCTCACCAGCCGTCTTACACGAGGGTGCTATGCCAATCTCTCTTATATTGCCATAATCATTAATAAATCTTGGAAACTCTGCACATGTTTCACACAGCTTATCCTCTCCAAGTTCTATATATAAATCACACAGATTATCATCATTAAGGAAAGGACAGCGTCCTCCTTCTTTCAGTGTAAATGTACATTCTCCGTCCTGTGATGGTACCATTACACTCTTCAGGCGCTTTCCAAAAGCACCTTTAACTGTTTTATAATATTTGTAAGAATTCTTATCAACATCAACATCCCACCCGGCACAGCATGTATCTGTACAGGCTCCTGCAATGCATCGGAAATCCTTATAATAATGTGGTGTCATTACTTTCATTTTATTATCTCCCGCATATAAACCGGCATATTAAGCGCATCTGTTAACTGCGCAAAAATTGTCTGCCACACCTTATTAGTGCAGCAGACACATTTACATGTACATATTATTATAATTACTGTTCTTTTTCTTGTCCACAATATACTTATACACTGTGACACACGCAAGAATAATCATAAGTCCCTCTGCTGCCATGTATGTATAGAACAGATATGGCTGTCTTAACGCTGACACAAGAAGTGGTGAACTGATTGCAAAATCATACATTCCAGCATCGCCTATATACTTAGACATAACGACCGTACTCATGATTGTTATATTAGGAAAAGACATATTGCCAAGCACAAGTGCCACAACCAGCACAGCATTGCGTATTAAGAAAAATGTCCTGCTCACCTTAGCCTTACTAAGACAGCTCATAACAATGCCTCCGATTATACATACAAGAAATAAAAGAAACATCATATACATCTCAGAAGCTGCAATTGCAGATACTTCCGTTGTCGCAGTCTCATATCCTGTAAGCAGTGCAAAGAACCCAAATATAGAGCGGCCTCCCATAATACATGCCGCCACAACAAATAATAATAGTAATAAATTCCTTCTGTTTAACTTCCTGTTATCCATAATTCCTCCATTTGTATTATTATCGCAATTCTGGAGGAAGATTTCAAGTAATTTATATGAACTTGCTCCGCCACTTTATTGCCTCATCCCTATACGCAATTGCTGTCTCCATAAGCTCATTGTATTGCGCCTTCGCACTTTCTATTGTTGCCTCAAGCTGCGCAATTACCTGCTTAGACTGCGCCTGTTGCTGCATATATGTATTAAGCTGTATCTCATATTCATGAATTTTTTCTTCATTTTGTTTCAGGCTGCCTGTGTCCTGACACGGTACGAATTTTCCATCTGCCGTAATCTCATAGAAACTGTCTACATATAAAAATGCTCTTCCCTGCATTCCAAACACCTCATACATATCAACATTTTCACAATCCACAGGAATATTAAGACTGTCACCTTCTTCCAGTGGGCAGACAGCCCTCAGCGACAGTCTGTCCGTAAGCGGGTTTGTCACCATGTAAAACAGCAATAACCTGTCTTTATTTACTACAAGCTGTGGACAGTGCATATCTGGGTTCTCACTGCTTTTCACACGAAAAAGTGCTTCGTTGTTCATCACATTTTTAACAAGAATATCTCCGTTCTGGTTCTGATATGCATAATATATTGTGTCTCCCAGCACCACATCTGAAAGTCCGTCCAGAAAGTCTGACGCAAGCATTATCGGGCGCTCTATACCGTCTATGTACGCCGTTCTCAAAAATATATATCGTGATATGCTATAGATTATAAGCCGTCTGTCGCTGCCTGCTGTGTATACATTTGCCATAAAAGGACACTCCCGTTTTTACATTATTATATGGTCACGCGAATGTAGATAGAACATATAATGTAGTAAAGAAACGAAGAAGGAAAAGATAATGGCTAAATGTAAATGCAGCAAATGTGGTTCTACCCGCATTGTAAGCAATATTGTGCAGAACATGCCTAATGGCTGCTTTGATGTATGCACGAACCCGATATGCGGTTCACCCGATGAACTCAGTATTCTTGCCCCTCTTATCTATGACGAGATAGGTATTAATCTGTGTACCACATTCGCTGTCGGCACAGATATTTCAACGACTTATCCAACAGCTACCAACGCATCAGTCAGTGTTATAGATATAACCTACACTTATGGTGATGAAAATGTTGAAATCACCCAGATAGCCGGAAGGCCTAACTGCTACTCTGTGAAACTTACCAACCTTACTGTAACATTTGCAGTAACACTTTATGATGAGTCATGCAGGGCATTAGCAACTCTTACCCCAACGGCAGTCTACCTTCCTAACTCAACTACTGCTGCAACTTATGATGAAGACACCAATCCGACATCTGTGACCCTTGAAATATTCGCTCCTTACGGAGTTTCCTACAACTCAAATAACGCAACTCCACCTGTTTATACGCCTGCACTTAACAGTATAGGTTTCTTATCATCTGACAATGTTGTAACCCAGGGACTCAACCTCTATGCAATACCTAAGCTTTTAGGTCTTGATATTACAGATGACGAGGTTACTGTAGGTCTCACTCTCATCTTACAGAGCCTTTACTTCTGTGGATACCGCGTAACAAGTGCCGGCAGAATCTCAACGCCTAAGGGCAGCATTGTTACCGGTGAAGAATCTGACTGCATCAAGTTCGTTTGCGGCAACCTCTTAGACAGAGCCATCAAACCTCTCGATTTAAGCCCACCTTCATGTGAAGGTAACTTAAAAAAAGACTGCAAGAAGCCTTGCATAAATGACTGTACCGACACTCTTAACACTAACAGCACAGCCTGCCAGAACGCTTGTAACAATGGCAATAGCAGCCAGACTTCCTCTGGTGCTTGCGCCGGATCTTGCAATGGCATATGCAGCAAGACTAACTAATAACCTCAATCTGTGGGAACAGACGCCTGCCTGGCGGCTGTTTCCATGTACATATTTTCTTTCATCGCAAATATTTTAATTGCTAATTTCCCTACTATGTGTGTATAATTAATGAAATATATTATATTGAACTGTTGTATACACAGTCGTAAAGTGAATATATTTAGCTGTGGATGCTCTCTGGAGCAGCCGGCACTTAGTAAACCGCAAGCGGCTTTTGAAGAAAGCCTAATTGCGGTGAACTTAGTGTCCGTTGCTAGCGACAAGAAGCGAAAGCGTGCTCCACAGCTAAATATATTCGCTTTGCAGCGTCCGTATACACCACAGTTCGCATAGAAAGGAGTTACTAATGAATTTTAAAAAGTACAGGTCGAGATTCCTTTTGGTTTTTGCGACCCTCACTCTCTTGTTCTCTTCTGTTCTTCTTACTTCATGTCAGGGCAAGAAGATTAAGAACACTGTATTTTCTGTAGATGATCTTGCAGGCAAGACTATTGGTGTTCAGTTAGGAACAACTGGTGATACTCTCGTAAGTGATTACGAAACTGACGGTTCTGGCACAACAGTATCAAGATACAACAAAGGTTCTGATGCTATACAGGCTTTAAAGCAAGGTAAAGCTGATGCTGTTGTTATTGATGAACAGCCTGCTTTAGCATTTGTTAAAGCTAATCCAGACCTTACAATTCTTGAAGAAGAATTTGCAAATGAGGATTATGCCATCTGTGTTGCTAAGGGCAATTCCCTTACTGCAAAGCTCAATGAGGCTATTGAAGTACTTATGGCAGATGGAACTATCCAGAAGCTTATTGACGATTATGTTGGCGATAATGCTACATTTTCAGGTTACAAATCACCAGACGGTATAAGCCGTACTAATGGAACTCTTGTTATGGCTACAAATGCTTACTTCAAGCCATACGAGTACTATGAAGGGGGTTCTATTATTGGTATTGACGCTGATATTGCGCAGGCTATTGCTGATTACCTCGGAATGAATTTAAAAATTGAGGATATGGAATTTGATTCAATTATCACTGCCGTATCTTCTGGTAAAGCTGATTTCGGTATGGCTGGTATGACAGTTACTGATGAGCGTAAGAAAAATATCGATTTCACAACTACTTATACAACTTCTAAGCAAGTTATTATTGTCCGTGACGACAATGCTTCTGCATCAGGCATGAGTTTTGCTGAGAAGTTTAAGACAGACTTCATTAAAGAAGCAAGATACACTTATCTTCTAAAGGGTCTGCTAAACACAGTAATTATTGCATTCTTTGCAGCACTTATGGGTGTTGTTATTGGTTTCCTTATTGCAGTTGTCCGTTCTAATCATGATAAGACAGGACACATGAAGATTCTTAACTTCATTTGCAACATTTATCTTACTGTAATCAGAGGAACACCAACTATGGTACAGCTGCTTATTATCTATTATGTAATATTCAGCTCTGTACATATTGACAAGCTTATTGTTGCAATACTTGCATTTGGTATCAACTCAGGTGCTTATGTTGCCGAAATATTCCGTTCAGGTATTATGTCTATTGATAACGGACAGTTTGAAGCAGCACGAAGCCTTGGTCTTTCTTATAAAACAACTATGATAAGTGTTATTCTTCCTCAGGCATTCAAGAATGTTCTCCCAGCACTTGCTAATGAGTTCATTGTTCTGTTAAAGGAAACATCTATCAGCGGTTATATCGGTCTTAACGACCTTACAAGAGGCGGCGATATTATCCGAAGCATAACTTATGATCCAATGCTTCCACTTATTGGTGTTGCCATCATCTACCTTGTAATGGTTATGGGACTTTCACAGCTTGTTAAGAAACTTGAGAGGAGGTTAAGAAACAATGAGCGATAATACTAACGAAATCATACTTGAAGTTAAGGATTTGAAGAAATCTTTTGGCGACCATGTTGTATTAGAATCAATCAATACAACAGTCCGCAAAGGAGAGGTTATTGCAATTATCGGACCATCTGGCTGCGGTAAATCAACATTTTTGCGTTCACTTAACCTTCTTGAAACTCCTACAGAAGGTCATGTATTATTCCATGAGCAGGATCTTACAGATAAGAGTGTAAATGTGGATGAATTAAGAGAGAAGATTGGAATGGTGTTCCAGCATTTTAACCTTTTCCCTAATATGACTATAAGAAGAAACATAACTCTTGCTCCTACTAAGCTGGGACTTATGAGTAAGGAAGAAGCTGATAAGAAAGCTGATGAACTTCTTGCAAGAGTGGGACTTTCTGACAAAGCCGATGCTTATCCTAACCAGTTAAGTGGTGGTCAGAAGCAGCGAGTTGCTATTGCAAGAGCACTCGCAATGAATCCTGAGATAATGCTTTTCGACGAGCCGACATCCGCACTAGATCCTGAAATGGTTGGTGAGGTTCTCGCAATCATGAAGGAACTTGCTGCATCAGGAATGACAATGATTGTCGTAACTCATGAGATGGGATTTGCAAAAGAAGTTGCCAACAGATGCATGTTCTTCTATGATGGAGTCATCAATGAAGAGGGGGCTCCGGAAGAATTCTTTGGCAATCCTAAGAGTGAGCGATTGAAGGATTTCTTGTCGAAGGTGCTTTAATTAGTACAAAGGTGGGCATTGAAATAGGGAGATGTTGTACAAGCCCTCATGGATGCCTGCACCTAGTGTAAGTAAATGCCGTCATATACAATGTCTTTTAGCTGTGTAAAAATCAAACGCGCTTCGCTTGAACGAGATTTTTACACAGCACTTTTTGTATATAACGGCATTAACTTACACACGGTTCGGCATAAATCGGTCTTGCATAACATCTCCCAATCTCAAAGCCACCACCCCGCTACTAGGCAGCCAAAATAAGTGCAGACATGCAGTACAGTATACATTACATCTCTATTGGTATTCCCATATATTCATTCCGTATTTCTTCTGCATTATCTTCAATAAATCCCTGTACTATATGCAAAAAGTTATGAAAAATTTTGTTCAAGTCCATCAAAACAAACATATCCCCACTCAGAATGCAATGCCGCAGGCGAGCATTCGTCCGGAGGCTGACTACTTGGTGAAGAAGAAGTCAGCCGTACAGTATGCTGTTGGATAGGTGTGTGGTGTCCTTAGGCAGATGCCCGAATATTCCTATGTCGTGTGAAAGTTAATGCCGCAATCTGCTAAAGATTGTGGCTTGTAATCTCGTTCAAGCGAAGCGCGTTTGATTACAAGCCACATAAAAAACTTAGCAGATTGCGGCATTTAGTTTCACTAGACATAGGAATCCTGAGGGCAGATGCCTAAGGACACCACACACCCTCCCACAGCTACTGTACGGCGTCCGGTCTATCAAGCCTCCTTCGAGTAGTCAACCTTCAGAAGACACAGTCCCTTTGCCGGTGCAGTTGCACCTGCAAGGCTTCTGTTTCTCTCCTCTAAAAGTTGATGCATACTCTCTGGTGTTCTCTTTCCCTGTCCAACTTCAAGAAGTGTACCACTTAAGATTCTTACCATGTACTGCAGGAATCCGCTTCCATGATATGTAAGATTAAGGAATGAACCCTTTAAAGAAACATCTATCGAATAAATCTCACGGACTGTCGATTTCTTCATCTTGGGATTACCACAAAATGATGCAAAATCATGTTCCCCAGTAAGTATGTCTGCTGCCCTCTTCATGGCATCAACATCCAGCTTACCCTCAATTATATTGACATATTTTCTGTTAAATACAGGCTTCTTATCCCCAACATAACATGTATAGCAATAAGTTTTCCCCTGTGCATTGTAACGGCTGTGGAATCTGTCAGATGCAACACGAACCTCCTGCACACAGATATCTTCTGGAAGATATCTGTTCATATAATCGCATATCTCATCTTCCTTCATCTTTGTTTCCATATGTGCATTAGCTACCATTCCCTTTGCATGAACTCCGGCATCTGTTCTTCCTGCACCTATAACCTCAACCTCAGTTCCTGTCATGGCAGAAAGCACTGATTCTAACTTTCCCTGAATTGTCATATCTGTAGTTGGCTGATGTTCCCAGCCATAATACCTTGTACCATCATAAGTGATTATCATCTTATAATTCTTCATTCATATCTCCCATTCATTCTTCTGTCCATAAACACTTTTATATCATCTTGCCAGATTCTGCTTCATACCATCGAGGAAATCATATATTTCATCCATAAACACCTTGCCATAGCGCTCATATTTATTCTCACCGACACCGCTTACTGACAGCATTTCTTCCTCATTAAACGGAACTTTAAGACACATATCTATAAGCGTCCTGTCTGAAAATATTACATATGGCGGAACACCTACTGAAACAGCTATCTGTTTTCTTAACTCACGCAGTCTGTTAAACAACATAACACCTCTGTCATTAAGTGCATCCTCCGGCTTCTTTGACTTGGGCGTTGCATATGCCGACTTTGCAGCAGCGGCAGAACGCTTCATTCTGTCTGCCACCATTGCAGCATTCCTTGATACAGGTGCACTGAAACGGTTTCCCGGATACATATAAGCCTCATCTGCTTCCCGTTCTGCCTCATCAATAACGCAGTTAGAACAGTTATGGCAGTTGTATCTTCCACCCTCTGGATTGTCTGGTCTTTCTCCAAAATATTTAAGTATATACTCTCTTAAACAGCCTGTTGTCTTGCAGTAATCGACCATTGCATTAAGCCTTCTTTTATCAAGAATCATAAGACGTGCCTGTTCTTCTGCATCCATATCAGGATTAGGCTCTCTATGTTCTATGAAAAACTTATTTATCATAATATCCTGCGGAGAATACAGCAATACGCATTCTGAATCCTCTCCATCTCTTCCGGCACGTCCAGCCTCCTGATAATAATTCTCTATACACTGTGGCATATTATAATGAATTACAAATCTTACATTTGACTTGTCAATTCCCATTCCAAATGCATTAGTTGCAACAACAACTGGCTTGATATCATATATAAATGAATCCTGATTTTCTTTTCTTTCTTCCGCTGAGAGTCCCGCATGATACTTAGTCACAGAAAGTCCGTTGGCATTAAGCATGTCATAAACTTTTTCAACATTTTTTCTTGTAGCACAGTATATAATCCCACTATCCTGTCTGTGGCTTACAAGATAATCAAGTATATATGAATCCTTGTCCTTAATATGCTTGACCTTGAATGTCAGATTGCTTCTGTCAAAACCTGTCGTGAGTATTACAGGTCTTTCGAGTGAAAGAATCTGCAATATATCATCTCTTACTTTGCTTGTTGCTGTAGCTGTAAATGCGCTTATTATAGGACGCCTTGCCAGTTTCTTAACAAACGACAATATATTCAGATAACTTGGTCTGAAATCCTGTCCCCACTGTGATATACAGTGAGCTTCATCTACGGTAATCATAGATATCTCTACATGTGTGGCAAAATCAAGAAACCCCCATGTTTCCAGCCTTTCAGGTGCAACATATATAATTTTATACCGTCCCTGCTTTGCAAATGCGAGTGCCTTAGCTATCTGATTATCTGTAAGAGAACTGTTAATATAAGCTGCATGTACACCTGCCTGATTAAGTGCTCCAACCTGATCCTTCATTAGCGATATAAGTGGAGATACAACAAGAGTAATGCCGGACATTAACAATGCCGGCACCTGATAACATAATGATTTTCCCGCACCTGTAGGCATAATTCCTAACACATCCTGCCCTGCAAGGATAGCATCAACTAACTTTTCCTGACCCGTACGAAATGAATCATACCCAAAATAATGCTTTAAAATTCCGTATTTATCCATATATCACTCTCTTTTCAAGCTTCTCTTACTCTCATACATTTTCTTATCAGCTCTGCTTCTTGTATCTTCAAAGTTCTTATCTGTCTTTATATCATATTCAGCATAACCACATGCAATCTGCACATTAAGGTCTTTGATTCCAATCTCTTCTTCAGCATACTTTTCAAGTTCCCTTAGCTGCTTCACATGTCTTCCAATATCAAAACTTTTTTGCTTCTGATTAATTACAGTGCAGAATTCATCCCCACCTATACGATAACATTTACCATGTCTGCCAAATATCTCTTTAATAATTCTGGCTGATGCCTGAATATAGGCATCTCCTGCTGCATGCCCCAGATTATCATTACACCACTTGAGATTATTAAGGTCAAATGTTGCTATAGAATATCCTTCATAATCAGAGGTTTCATATTCCCACTCCTCAAATGCAGAGCGATTATAAACCCCTGTCATAGTATCAGTTACAGCCATCTCTTTGTAGAAATCTGCCTTCTGTCCTTCCTTAATCTTCTCAAATGCTTCTGATATGCTCTCATAACCAAGCACAATAATAAATACAAGAATACCCAGTTTTCCTATAAGATCTGTCTGCTGCATTCCCTTATAATATGCAATAAGATCAACAATCATAGAAATTCCAAGTGCAGCCGCACCTATAATATTAGACTTTACTTTCCTGTCAAAGCCTTTAACCCATACTCTTTTAATAAGAACTGTACAGAAATATACAAGTGACATAACAAGCATCATATGTATAATGTACACGCTGTTCTTAAACTCCCACACACCTGTCATATGACATACAAGCAGTATTACAGCTGTTGCAGCATATATGGCGCACAAGATATTATTCGCAGCACTTTTCCCTATCTGGAAAAAATTCTTCTCTGCCTGCATAAAAGGAATAGGTATCATCATTAGCAGTACATACCCTATCAGTGAACCTATCTTCCTGTTCTCCACAAGAATCGTTGCAATATCAGTCTCATTAAGAGCCCATGCACCTATAATCATTGCAAATATACCAAAATAAAACAGTGCTTGTGTCTGTGCAATCTTCTTTCTGCAGAAAATCCATAATATAATCATGGCAAATCCAACTATTATTATAAACGAACTAAGTACTGCTGATGGCAGCGATTTCGCAATAAGCTCTTTTATAAGTTTTGTCTCGTCGCCATATTCAAATGTTGTTCCTCTTATCTTATGACCAGCATATACATTGGTAAGCCTTACAATTATATCTGTTGTATATGGCGGAATGTTCACAATCGTATAATTAGTTCCGGTGGTTGTTCCATATACAGACCTATGTGCTTTTATATAATATATAAGTCTTCCACCTGCATATACTTCTACTTCCTGATGCCTGCTTACAAATGCCAGTGCATTATTATTTCCTGCACTTGCTCTAATCTTCACATGATATTCAATTGTGTCATCTCCAATATATCTTGTATCCTCTGGTTTAACTACGACACCCGTTCTTTTATCTGCCGGTGTCACCTTATCTACAGTGCTGAATATAAATCCTGAAGCCATAAAAAGCAGAAATCCTAATAAAAATATACAGTAAAAAATCCTGTTAACTAATTTAATTCTTTTCATAAAAAAAGCCTTTCAGCCGTACTATAGTGTTATCCGTAATAAATCTAACCCTATAATACAGTAGAATGGCTTTATTTTCAAATGATTTTTTGTTGTTCTGTATTTTGTACACTATTCGCAAAGTTTTAAAACTGCATAGCACTACAAGTTACTATTATATACTTTTAGCAAGTTCAGTTGGATTCTCTGAAAACTTCAAAGCTACATCCCTTGAAATAACTCTTGTCTTAACAAGATTAGCAAGCGAATAGTTCATTGTGTGCATACCTGTCTGCATATTTGACTGAAGAACGGTCTGAATCTGATTAGTCTTCTTCTCTTTAATAAGATTAGATACTGCTGTATTATTAAGCATAATCTCTGTTGCAGCAATTCGTCCTTCCTGCTCTGCACGAGGTACAAGTGTCTGTGTTACAACTCCAGTTAATACAGATGCAAGCTGTATTATAAGTGCAGACTGTGCCTCAATAGGGCATGCACTGATTATACGCTCAACTGTCTGTGTAGCGCTTCTTGTATGAAGTGTTGATAATACAAGATGTCCTGTTTCAGCAGCTGTAATTGCTGCATTGATAGTCTCATAATCTCTCATCTCTCCCACAAGAATAACATCCGGATCTTCACGAAGTGCTGAACGAAGTGCTGTCGCAAAATCAGGTACATCTCTTCCTACCTGTCTCTGATGTATCATAGATTTCTTAAACCCATATACATACTCTATAGGATCTTCTACTGTTATAATATGTCTTGACATATTGTTGTTAATATAATCAATCATAGCTGCAAGTGTTGTAGACTTACCACTTCCTGTAGGACCTGTTACAAGAATAAGACCAGACCTTTTCTCAACAAGCTTAGAAAAAAGTTTTCCTGAATGTCCCAATTCTTCAAACGACGGTATAACAGAATCAAGAAGACGGATACTTGCTGCAAGATTTCTTCTCTGATGATATATATTAATTCTTAATCGTCCACCAGACTCATCAGTAGATGCCACGTCAATATCTTTTCCTGCCTGAACATTCTGTATATCTTCATCACCAAGAATTGAGAATATCATCTCTTCTGTTTCTTCTATCGAAGGTGTTATATCAAGAAGCTCAAGTTCACCATATTTTCTTACCGCAACCGCTTCTCCTGCAGTAATATGCAGATCTGAACACCTGTTATCTCTTGCGTATTTAATTAATTCTTTTAATTCCATGTTCCCCTCCCATACATTTTGTTCATTAGTATGAACCACAATAAAATACTACCATAATAAAAATGCATATTCAATCACACTTTTATCCCATTTTTCTTACATATATCATTAAGGCAGCATCTTTCACAGTGTGGCGTAGTACGCGCCGTACATACCTCTCTTCCGTGGTCTACAAACCGGTGGCATAATCCACTTCCTTCTTCTGGCGGGACTATCTTCCACAATGCCATCTCAACCTTCTTAGGCTCTTTCTCGTCTTTTACAAGACCTATTCTGTTACAAAGCCTTATACAGTGTGTATCTGTAACAATTGCCGGCTTTCCGAACACATCACCCATAATAAGATTGGCACTCTTCCTTCCAACTCCAGGAAGCTTTAATAATTCTTCCATGCTGTCAGGAACTTTATCATTATACTGTTCATGAAGCATGCGCATACATGCACATATATCCCTTGCCTTGCTTTTTCCAAGACCGCAAGGTCTTATAATCTTTTCAATCTCTTCTGGAGATGCTGCAGCAAGTGATGCTATATCAGGATATCTTTCATACAGCCCCTTAACCACAACATTTACTCTTGCATCAGTGCATTGTGCCGCAAGTCTTACGCTTACAAGCAGTTTCCAGGCATCATCGTAATCAAGACTGCACTCCGAATCCGGATATTCTGCCTTTAATCTTCTTATAACCTCTAAAACAAGTTCTTTCTTAGTCATAGATTACGCATCTTTCTTCTTATAATTAGCAATTCCGAATATTGCAAGAAGCAATACACACGCAAATATCATCCAGCCAACAAGATAACCTGTTCCCCTTGGTTTAAATGTATCATAATAACCCTTAAGGTATACAACCACTATAATAGCCGGAAGTATATAACTCATATAGAATCTTAACCATTCAGGAAGCTTAGGACCTTTTCCTTCATTAGCTTCTTTTCTGAAGCCTTCCCAGCCCCAGCCGTTCTTCTTGGTACAGAATAATACAAATATCATGCTTCCGAGAGGAAGCAGATTATATGAAACAAGGAAATCCTCCAGATCCATAATTGAGCTTCCCGGACCAATAGGCTGGAAAGCTGCAAGCTTGTTAAAGCCTAATACAGCAGGAAGTGAAAGCAGTATCATGAATATAACATTACCTGCAACAACCTTTTTCCTTGAAAATCCCTTAAGATCAATATAAAAAGCAATAATGTTCTCAAATACAGCAATTACAGTTGATAATGCTGCAAATGACATGAATACAAAGAATGCTGTTCCCCATATTCTTCCTCCTGCCATATGATTAAATATGTTAGGCAGTGTTATAAATAAAAGTGATGGACCAGCACCCGGAGCAACACCATATGCAAAGCATGCAGGAATAATTATGAATCCTGCCATAAGAGCAACAAATGTATCAAGCAGAATGATGTTAACAGCCTCTCCACCTATTGTTCTGTCTTTCTTTAAGTAGCTTCCGAATATCTCCATTGCACCAATACCTACACTAAGTGTAAAGAATGCATGTGTCATGGCATCAAATATAACCGGTCCTAAACCTCTTGATTTAATAGCATCAAGATTAGGCACCATATAGAATTTAACACCTTCTGATGCATTAGGAAGAACAAGTGAATGAACTGCCAGTACCACAATAAGGATAAGAAGAAGTAACATCATAACCTTAGTAATCTTCTCGACGCCCTTCTGTAATCCTAATACACATATACCAAACGAAAGTAAAACTGAAACAATCATCCAGATTGTCATTGTACCCGGCTGTGAAAGCATAGTTCCAAATGCACCTGAAACCTCATCTGGCTCTAAACCTGCTAACGAACCACTTGCCTCACGCCATGCATAATAAAGCATCCATCCTGCAACCATAGTATAGAAAGCCATTAATATGTAGCTTCCTACTATCGATACCCATTTGAAATGATGCCATTTACTTCCCTTAGTCTCCAGTTCTTCAAATGCCCTTGCAGCACCTTTACCGCTTCCTCGTCCTACTGTGAACTCCGCACACATAATAGGAAACCCAAGAATTGCAAGAAATACAAGATAGATAAGCACGAATGCCGCACCACCATTTTCCCCGCATATGTATGGGAATTTCCACACATTACCAAGTCCCACCGCACAACCGGCAGACACTAAGATAAAGCCGAGTCGCGAGCCGAATTTTTCTCTCTCTTTCAAAATAAAACCTCCATCGTTAATATATTTACATTAATTAAGATTGTATCATATATTACTATATTTTCACAGCCAATTATTTCATACTCTGACTGACTTCTGATGTAATAGTCTGACCGCCCTGTTCATTCCATTCTTTTACAAATGTATCAAAGTAAGATATATCTTCTTCTCCGCTTATAATCTTTAAATATGCCTCTTTTTCTTTAGCCTTAAGTCTCCACCAATGGCTCTTCATTGTGTCTGTGGTCTTAAAATAAAGCGAGTCAACTACCTTTATATTATCCTGTGCAATAAGGCTGCATGCCTTAATTCTTGACATATACGCTGCCCATTGCGTACTTGTTTTGTTAGCATTCTTAATATACTCACTGCATGCATCATAAAATGAACGCTCAAGAAGTTCCAGACTGTCAGGATTCTTTCTTCCTGAAATTGTGGCATCTATATTCCTGTAACATATTGAAAGTGCATTATTATAATCAACATTTATTGATAAAGGTCTTGCCGTAGGTTCAACATTAAGCTGATAGTAATTCTTGAATTCTTCTGAGTCTGTACAGTCAAATCTTACTTTATCAAACATAACGCTTATCATCTTTGCTGCAATCTCAGGATGTTCATATCCCTTTCTTACGACAACATATTTGTAACACGGGTTCTGGCTGTGATAACTCGTTGTTCCATCCGAATCCGTTGCTATTAAATATGGCTGCCAGTCAGCATCCGGATTTTTGCTTACTGCATTGGCAAGCGGATTATTCGGTGCCCACCATGGTCCAAAAAACGAGCCACACAGACCATTCTCTATAAGCTCACATATATTGGTTGATGTTCTCAGAAGAAAATCATTATCTATAACCCCCTGATTATACAGACTGTTTATATACGAAAGTGCTTCTTTTGCCTCATCTGTAACCGAACCATATACAATCTCACCATCATCGTTCATTATCCACTGCTTTGGATACGCTCCAAAGCAAGCAAATATTATATCCAGCAGAAATTCACTGCTGTAACCGCATTCACCTGTCACATCTGTATCCACTGCAAGCCCCACTGTATTAGGTTTTCCTGATGTATCCACTCCATTATTTCCAGGGTCTTCTGATATAAAATGCTTCACTATATTAACAACATCATCAATAGTGTGTGGCTCTGACAATCCAAGCTTATCCATCCAGTCTTTTCTTAACCACACAAGATTAGGTCCATCTGTTATATTAGTCTCCGGCAGTGCCATTATCTTTCCATCGTATGTAACCATATCCTTAAGTGAATCGCCATAGCTTTCATACATTTTTCTTATTCTGTCACTTATACAGTTATTGTAGCTTTCTGTAAGGTCCTCTATAAGTCCTGCTCCCACTAACTGTTCAACCTCATCCTGACTTGATACAACCATGATATCCGGCAGGCTTCCCATTGAGATTGCCATAGAAACGTTAGTGTCATACTGGCTGTCGTTTGCTTCAAATGCATCAACATTCTGCACATTAATCACAGACTTAATATAGCGTGTGTACGCATTATCTGTATACGTGTCATTCTCCGGCATATTGGAATTATTAACACTCGTCATCTTTCCAAGTGTATATTCTATAGTCTCGGGGTAAGCACCGAATGGCGTTGTCCTCGCTTCTTCCATTCTCGCATTGTATTCTTCATTATCATTAGACGCAAAACCAGCCGGGCTTTTACACCCGGCTAATATAAGCATTATTCCTGTGACACCAAATGCCACACTTTTTTTTAATGTTTGCTTTAATCTATTCATATATCTAACCCTTCACTGCACCTGTCATGCTTTCATTATAACATCTTTGCATTATCATAAACAAGGCTGCAATTGGAATTGATATAAGAACTGCTCCTGCTGCAAATCTTGTGTACCATACATCAACATACTCCTTTTCAAGCATCTGCCACAAGCCGATTGCTACGGTATAATACTTCGCATTTGCCCTGCAGATTACTCTTGCAAATATGAAATCTACCCAAGGTGCTATGAATGATGTAAGTATTGTATACACTATAATTGGTTTACTGAGAGGTATTGTTATCTTGGTAAATACCTGCCACTTCGTTGCTCCATCTATCATAGCAGCCTCATCTATTGTCTTAGGGATAGTATCAAAGAATCCCTTTGCAATGTAAAACTGTATTCCTGATGATGCTGAATATACAAGCACAAGTGCAACTCTTATCATTGCTCCTTCTGAAAGTCCTACTGCTTTAAGTATATAATATACAGCAACCATCGCCATAAATGCAGGGAAAAGTCCAAGTATCATTGCGATATTCATCATTGCTTTTCTCATCTTAAACTTAAGACGTGACATACAGTAAGCCACTGACAGTACAAAAAAAGTTGATATAATACATGAGAATACTGCTACTATCAGAGTATTGGTAAACATTCGTGGAAAATTAAGTATTCCTGTATCTGTAAAAAGCTTTACATAATTATCAAGTGAATACTGCTTTGGGAAGAAGGAGCTTGTATAAGCACCCTTCTGAGCCCTGAAGCTTGTGAGGAGTATCCAGAAAAGAGGACTTACCCACACTATCGCTAATATTGTAAGCACTGTATGTGCCAGTATATTTTTAATAGTCTTTTTCTTTTTCACTGGAATCCCTCCTCATCTTTATACGCTTTCGTTCTTCTGTATACAAGCAGTGAACCAATCGCTAAGAATATGAATGTCATAATACCGATAACAGCACCAAGATTATAATACTGATAATCTATTGTCATCTTGTACAGCCATGTTACCAGAAGGTCTGTCTTTCCTGCCGTTGCACCTGCCATAACCGGATCTCCCTTAGTCAGCAGATAAACAATATTAAAGTTGTTAATATTAGCAGTAAATGTAGTGATAAGATATGGTGCCGTTACAAATAACATATATGGCATTGTTATCTTAATAAACTTGACAAATCCATTAGCTCCATCTACATCTGCTGCCTCATACAACTCCATAGGTATATTCTGTAATATACCTGTAACCTGCAGAATAGTATATGGAATACCTATCCACAGATTGACCACGATTACTGTGATTCTTGCCCAAGTCGCATTTGTAAAGAATGGCAGTGATTTTGTTATCCATCCTGCATTCTTTAAAACAACATTTACAATTCCATCCTGTGCCAGCATGCTTCTGACAATAAGAAGTGAAACAAACTGTGGAATTGCGATTGAAAGTATAAATATAAATCTCCAGAAAGCCTTGAATTTCGTACCTTTTCTGTTGATAAGCAGTGCAACAAGTATTCCGAATATGTAATTAAGAAATGTTGCAAATACTGCCCACACTATAGTCCAGCCAAATACTGACCAGAAGGACTGTCCTATCATGCTTCCTGAATCGAATATCTGCTTGAAATTCTCAAGTCCTACCCAGTCGAAAAGCACCAGATGGCTGTCAACCTTACTATAATTAGTGAATGCCATGCTTATCATGAAAATAAGCGGAAGTATTGTGAATATAAGCACACCTGATACTGGAAGTGTAAGCAGCAGCTTATGAAGATTCTCATTAAACAGCGACTTTACGTCTTCTGCAAATGTGTTTATATGCTTTCCTTTTTCCTTTAACAGCTCCAGCTTATATGAGCTTTTCACAGCACCCGCTGCAACTATTATGTAAGCTATAATAATGAATATTGTTGCTATTCCATACAGAAGTATAAGAAGTGAATTATCACCTGCAACATACTCATATATTCCAAGCTTCTCATTCCAGACCTCCTGCTGCGGTCTGCTTCCAAGACCTGGAAGCATCGCAAGGCAGTTAATTCCCCTCATAATCATAAAGCATACAAAGGCTGCTTCTATAGCTATATACATAATTCCCTTTATAATCTGCTTTCCTACAAGATTACCAAGTCCTGGAATCAGAATGCTTAACTTCGTAAATATATTTCCTTTTCTAAATGATTCAGTGAACTTAACTGCCATTATGCGCCACTCCTTTCAGCATTTAATCCCTATCAATTATTTTGCGATTGATGTATTAATCTGCTTATAGAAATCCTGTGTCTTAGCTGCTGCATTATCTGCTGTTATTTCACCATTTACGATTGCCTTAGCAAAGTTCTGTGCAGGTGCCCAGTAATCATTCATGCCTGTTACTGTTGGCTGGATTACTGATGTCTTGTTAAATGTATCATTCTGTGCTGTTACAAGTGCATCCTTCTTTACTTCATCAGTTGCAAGAAGCTCTGTATTACAAGGAATAACACCTCTTAATTCATAGTGCTTCTTCTGTGCATCCTTGCTTCCAAGATACTTTGCAAGTGCAACTGCTACCTGCTGATACTTGCAGTTAGGATTAACTGCGATTGCCTTAGAACCTGCAAATGCTAACATCTGCTTGTCTTTTCCACCAATCTTTACTGTAGGAAGTGAAACTGCTCCAAATTTGTCTCCAAGAATCTCTTTAACACTCTTATAATCCCATGATCCTGAGAAGTAAGCTCCAACTGAACCATCTCTTAAACCAGCGATACCAACGCCCTGAAGGTCATTAACAAAGTTAGGATTATTTACAAGTGAAACCATTGCCTGTGTTGCCTGTGTTCCCTTATCTCCTGAGATATCAACACCTGCTGAATTATCTTTTCCGTCTTTTCCAAAATATGTACATCCATTAGCAAGGAAGAATGATGACATATACCAGCCCTCTGTAATATTGAAAGCTACCTTATCCTTCTGAAGCATTTTATCAAGGCTCTTTACATCACTGTCTGTGAATTTGCTCTTGTCATAGTACATAAACCATGTGTTAGTTGTGAATGGTACTCCGTATACAGCTCCATCTACTGATACTGAATCCACAATTGCATCTGAGTTAGTTTTCTTAACATAATCTGCTGTCTCTCCACCAAGCTTTGCAATAGCATTAGCATCAACAAGTGTCTGAAGCTGGTCGTTAGCAAAGAAGTATACATCTCCTGAATTCTCCGGATCCTGTGGAACTATCTTTCCTGCGTCCTGCTCTGAGCATACACCGTATTCAAATGTTAAATCCCAGTCAGGATGCTCTGAATTGAACTGGTCACACATTGTCTGCAGCCATTTGCCGTTCTCATCTGCCTGATCTTCTGCACAGCCCCATACCTTGATTGTAGCTGTGATTTTTTCCTCGCCTGCTGCTGTGTCATCCTTTTTAGCATTGCCACAACCTACAAAAAGTGACCCACACATTGTTGCTGCCATCACTGCAGCTGCTAATCTCTTAAACTTCATAAAAAACCCTCCTTAATAATTATCCGAGACAGCTTTGATTACTGTCCTCTTTTGATAATCTAATTATATTAAGGAGGGATTAATATTAAAATATAAGATATTTTAGAAACATATCAGTTTTTTGTGTTGTATGGTTTTGCCGGGAATTTTATTGTTATTGTTGTTCCCTCATCAGGTATGCTCTGCACTTCCAGATGATAGCTTTCGCCGTAATAAAGTCTTATTCTGTCGTTAACATTTCTCGCGCCATACCCTTTTGACTGGACTGTTAAGAAGTTTTGGGCAGTTTCTTTGTCCATTCCTACACCGTTATCAGACACGGTTACACATACAAGCTTTTTACCTTCTTCATCCGTCTGCATTCTGGCCTCTACTGTTATTACACCTTTCCTGTCTGTCAGCAGATCTATACCGTGGTCTATTGCATTTTCTACCAATGGCTGGAGTATAAGGTTTAAAGATTCGCATGGCATAACTTCCTCTGATACATTTATCACCACATCAAATGAGTTGTCATGCATTATCTGCTGAATCTTAAGATACGACTGCATGTTGCTTAATTCCTGCTCAAAGCTTAGTATATTCTTTCCCTTATTAAGCGATGTACGGTAGTAGTTAGACAATGCAAGTGTTATCTCACTTATATCCTCCTGCTCATATTCTATTGCTTTCCAGTTGATAAGCGATAATGAATTGTAGAGAAAATGCGGATTAATCTGTGCCCTTAATGCCCGCATCTCTGATTCTTTCTGGCTTATACGTCCTTCATATACCTGCGTGATAAGATTCTTAATCTGGGTTGTCATGCTGTTAAAGCTATGAATAAGGTCACCTATTTCATCTTTGTCCTGTGTATTAATTACCGCATCAAAGTCTCCATTTTCAACCTTTGCCATACTGTTTTTTAATTTATTAATTCTTCTTGTAATGAAGCCTGTTGTAAATATACTCGCCGCAGCGGCACCTGCAACTGCTACCACAAATGCAACTACAATCATTGTAATCATTGAATTAGCTGACCTGAGCACAAGTTTTCTTGGTTCATAGACATATACTGTCCATCCGGTAACAGAGCTTTCCTTCTTTACTACAGAGTAACCCTCTGTATTTCCACATGTATCATTATCCCATTCTGCCCCGTCGATTAACGAAAGCAGTTTCTTACTGTTTAATCTGTATCTGGTATTATTGTTTTCAAATGTGTCACTGCTGCATATAACTTTTCCATCAGCATCAAGCACCACCATTCCGCAGTTCTGCTCAAGACCACCTGTAAATGAACTCATCATGCTGTCATAATCAACATCTATGTACATGATTCCAAGAATCCCTAGCTGGTCAAGTGTTGACATTTTTCGTGCTGAAACAAGTGTCCTGCTGTCTTCATCAACAAACCACTGTATCTTCGTGCTTTCTGTAGCAGAATTATAAAAAGGCCGGTCTTTTATCTCTTCTATTGGTGCTATGGTAGTATCATGTTTAATAGCTTTATCCACATATATTGTTACCCTGTTAATATCATTGTGAAAATACTTCAATGATGAAAGCATAGGGTCAAATGTAGTGACAATCTGGTTATACATCTCATATGTGCTTTTGTAATCGTACGAGAGCACTCCCGACAGCGTATCATTAAATGTTATATAATTAGACAGGTTATCATACACTTCTATCTGCCCATCCACTGTTGCAACAGACTGCTCCAACGCCCCTTTGATGCTCTTTAAGTCTCTGTCCATAAGAATGTTTCTCATCTGACAGTAGGCAAAAACGAAAAGTACAATCAGGGGAATAAGTCCGGTTACTACATATATGATGACAAGCTTGTTCTGCAACCTTATATCATTAATTCTCTGCTTAATCTTTTTCAACTCAATTCTCCCTGATCTCTGAATTTCTGAGGACTTACACCAAAGTACTCCCTGAAGCTCTGTACAAAATATGAAACATTTGGATAACCCACCTGTTCACTTATATTCACAATCTTCATATTCGTACCGGTAAGCAGTTCCTTCGCCTTCTCCATTCTGTACTGTTTAATATATTTGCTCAGATTCTGCCCTGTTTCCTTCTTAAAAAGTGAACTTAAATAGCTTGGTGCAAGATAAACCATATCCGCAAGCTGCTGTGCACCAATCTCTTCACCATAATGGTTATGTATATAGTTCTTTACTGTCTCAATCTCCCGATGTGACGTGGCCGGCTCTTTTCCGAAACTCTTCTCCAGCAAACCAATATAGTTATTCACGATATCCATAATGCATGAGAAATCCTCTGACTTATACAGTCTGTCAATCTCCCTTCCAAATTCCGCCTCATCAGCGCCTGGAATATTGTCATAGAAATCTTTTAACAGATTGGAAAATACGAATTTAATGTATATATGCGAGAAGTTCGACTGTCCCCTGTATTTCTTACACAGTGCATCAAAATGTATTCTTAAAAATGTGATATCCTTCATCTTGATATCCTGCTTCATCTGTTTCATAAGTGCATCATCATCAATCTGTACAAGCACAGGTGTATCTTCACTGACATTATCAGAAAAAATATATCTTCCTGTCTCATAAAACTTATTATTCATCAGTGTATCAACTTCATCCATTACCTGTGGAAGTTCATGATAATCATTGAATAAACCGGACACAGCAATATACATAAACTGCCCTGTCTTTCTGTATATATAGTCATGAATATTTGTAAACATTTCTTCAATGTTCTTATCAATATTACCATCTGCTGTGAATGATTTATCAGAAAATATGATAACTGACTGTAACGGGTTAAGATTAAGATACTGATAATCCAGTTCTCCGGTTACCTCTTTAAATATATCTTCACCTGTATCATATTTTCCAAAGAAATCAGTATTGAACTCTATAAGCGCAAGTCTGTTGTATCCTGCCAGAAAATCCCCATTATCAAGTATTCCTGATGCATCACCGGAGTTGAGCAGCGTATACATGTAGTACTGTTTTATAAAGTTAGCCTGCCTGTTATAGTCCTCATCCTTCTTGTGTTCCTCGTCAAGCTCTGTTATAACTCCTGTAATTGTTGAACTGAATTCTGACGGATCAACCGGCTTTAATATATAATCTTTAACGCCTAATTTAACTGCCAGCTTGGCATACTCAAACTCGTTATAGCCTGAGAATATAATTGTCTTTAAACTGATGTCGTTGTGCATCACATTCTTAATAAGCTCTATTCCGTCCATAAACGGCATCTTAACATCTGTAAGCAGTATATCTATATGTCCCATTCCTGTATTCTTGTCAGATGTCAGATATTCCAGTGCCTGCTTTCCGTTGCACGCCTCAAATACCCCAAGTTCAATTCCCATTCTCTTAAGAAGCATTCTTATTCCGCTTCTTTCAATCTTTTCATCATCCACTATAAGTATATTATACATAAATCTACCCCGAAACTTTCCTCATTCACGAACTTTCGCTCTTATAATGATTATAGCTTCCGGGGCAGTTATTATCAACTTATTTAGTTATATTAAAGATGCCATATATCTTCATTGTACTGTTGAATTGTTCTGTCTGATGAGAAAAATCCGGCATTTGCAATATTAACGAGCATTTTTCCGGCCCACGCATATCTGTCATCATAATCTGCGAGAGCCTTTTCTTTGGTTTCTATATAGCTTCGTAAGTCAAGCAATGCCATAAACCAGTCTTTTCCTACAATCTCATTATACAATCTGTTAAGACTATGTGAATCACCTGCCTGAAGCATAACATCCGATATTATAAAATCCACACATTTTTTTATAAGAGCATCTGTCTCATAAAGCTTCTTTGCGTTATAGTCACATTTTTCATAATGTGCAATAACTTCATCACTTGTTGCGCCAAATGTATATATATTATCTTTACCTACAAGCTCTGCAATCTCAACATTAGCACCATCCATTGTTCCTAATGTCACAGCACCGTTAAGCATGAATTTCATGTTGCCTGTTCCTGATGCTTCTTTAGATGCAAGCGATATCTGCTCTGATATATCACATGCAGGAATCAGCTTCTCTGCCAGTGTTACATTGTAGTTCTGGACAAGCACAACCTTAAGGTAAGGACTTACATCTTTATCGGCCTCAATAACCTTACTCAATGTAAGTATCAGATGAATTATATCCTTCGCAATTGTGTATGCAGGTGCAGCCTTTGCGCCAAATATCACTGTAACAGGAGTCTTTGGAATGTTGCCTGCCTTGATGTCAAAATATTTATATATTATATACAGTGCGTTCATCTGCTGTCTTTTATATTCATGCAGACGCTTTATCTGTATATCGTATATTGACTGTGGATTAATCTCTATTCCCTGTGTCTGCTTAAGGTATTCTGCAAGATTTCTCTTGTTGTCTGTCTTAATCTCAAGAAGATTATCGTAAACATTTTTATCACCGGCAAACTTTAAAAGGTCTTTTAACTTTTCTGCGTCATGTCTGTATTCACTTCCGATAAGTGTCTCAATGTATTTCGCAAGTCCATTATTACAGTGGATAAGCCACCTTCTGAATGTGATTCCGTTAGTTTTGTTATTGAACTTCTCCGGATATATCCTATAGAAATTATTAAGCTCTGTATTCTCTAATATCTCAGTATGAAGCTTTGCTACTCCGTTGACGCTCATTCCATAATGAATATCGATGTGTGCCATGTGAACGAGATTATTATCGTCAATTATATACACTGA
>ENA-UEQK01000232-UEQK01000232.1-human-gut-metagenome-genome-assembly--contig:-NODE-232-length-41967-cov-16.080807_pt1 | contig 41967 bp, 45 predicted proteins | sample MGYA00242939_ERZ507942 | MGnify/ENA primary metagenome ERZ507942 (study PRJEB26167, sample SAMN06115485) | human gut metagenome | host: Homo sapiens | place: China:Chongqing | collected 2015-03-30... | reverse complement strand
GAGAATGGCTATATCCGGCAGGGCTACCCACATTCGAGACGCTGGAGGGTGCGGGACACGCTGACCCACGCGGGCTTGTATACGCAATACTCTGGTTTAACATGGAGAGGAAAAGACCGTTTTCGGACGAGGACATTTCCTATCTGGACTTTGGGAAAAAGAGTATGGCTTATTCAGCCCTGCGGAAAGGCGGTATGATCGCACCGCTGGAGCCTTGCGAGGAGATGGCAGAGCTTTATACGCGGGAGGAAATGGAGAAGATTGCCAAAGAGCGAGGCGTTTCAAAAAGCGGAAACAAATGCGCACTCGCCAAAAAGCTGCTTGATGGCGGCGCTAAAATCGACCGAAGGAAGCACAGAGGGCATTTGTTCCGGCTTACGGAAAAAGGAAAGGATGCCATCTTGGAGTACCGCTCAGACGAGGAGGCGGCAATACGCTGTGCCGCAATGTCTCTCAAAAATCTAAACTACGACGGGGCTGTTGCAGCCTACAGAGAGTTTGATAAAAAATGGGGCTTTGCGCACACTTCGGGAAAGAAGCATACCATTTTCGCACATTACGATATTCCTCGCTGCAAGTTCAGGTTCATAGAGACGTATCCAATGTGGGAGCTGGAGAACACAAGAAATTTCAAGGGCACGCTGCGGGCCTGTCTGATTGCGGGCTTGATGCGAGGATGTGAAGATAGACTGACATTGAGGTACAATGTGGAAAGCCTGTGCCGCGAAACGATAAGATGCCCCGGACTGACAGGGCTTTTTGATTATGAAAAAGAAGCCCTGTGGGAGATGCAGGAACAAGTCAACCACGATGCGGGGAGCGCACTTGAATACTACATATCGCACGTCCTCTATTTGAGCAGGAAAGAGGTTAGAGGATATTAAGGCAGATGGCCCGAAAAAATTTTTTTGGGATTAGCAACTTCCGCAGGTTTTTCGTGATAATATCATACCGTGGAATAAAGCCCGTGGCGGAAACGCTGCGGGCTTTGCCATAGGCGCGTCCTGCGCTGGTCGAAGCCCTGCGTTCCTACGCGGGGTGTTTTCATAGGCCGGGCGGGATGCGCGACTATCTGGAGGTGTGAGGATGCCGAAGCGGAGCGAGAAGCGCGACACCGCCAAGGCTGCATACATCGCCCGCAAGGCGGCGGGCGAGGAAGTAAGCCTGCGGGAGCTGGCGCAGGAGCAGGGCGTGAGCTATCAAACCCTGCGGAATTGGAAAGCGGCTGACAGGTGGGATGAAGCTCTGCCGAAGAAGCGGCGGGGCGGTCAACCGGGAAACCGCAACAGCGCGGGAAAGAAAAACGCTGCCGGAAGCCATGCGGGCGCACCGGCGGGAAATAAGAACGCAGAAAAGGACGGAGCGTACAGCACCGTCTTTTTTGATATGCTTTCGGACGCAGAGCGGGAGATCGTACAGCAAACGCCGCTGGGAAGCCGCGCTGCGCTGGAGCATGAAATGCAAATCCTGAAATTCCGGGAGCATAAGATACTCGCCAAAATCGCGGAGTATGAGGCGGCCCCGGAGGACAGCCTGTACATCAACAGCCTAATGGACATGAGGGTGCCGGGCGGACGCGGCAAGGACAAGCAGGACGGTGCCTTACAGAGCATGGGAATGTACAGCAAGGACAGCGCGTTCAGCCGTGTGCTGAAATTGCAGGAGGCGCTATACAAGGTGCAGGGCCGCATCGCCAAGATCGCGGACAGCTTGCGGGCGCTGGAAGAGAGCGAAAAGCGCATGACGCTGGAACGGGAAAAGCTGGAGCTGCTGCGTATGAGAGCCACCGGCGCGGTGGATGTACCAGACCCGGAAACGGATGGAGAGGACGCAGAGGAGATGGCATAATGGAAAGCATTTTAACAATCCTGCTGGGCGGTGTGCTGCTGGCTGCGGCTTTGCTGGGTGGAGCGTTGGCGGTTCCGCATCCGTGGGGGATTGTGCCGACGGCGGTGGTCATAGCTGGATGGACAGCGGTGTGCTGCTTTCTGGCGGTCACGCAGTTGGAAATGCTGGGTATGCTGGTCACGGCGATTGTGGCGATCTTCACAGCGGTTCGTCTGGGGGAAAGGCGGTAGATGGAATGACACTCTACACAAGCAAAGTGGTGGCCCAGTGGTTATGCCTGACGGAGCGGCGGGTGCGCCAGCTTCGGGACGAGGGCGTGATCGTGGAGGCCCGACCGGGGCTTTACGAGTTACAGCCGACGGTGGCGCGGTACATCACCTACATCGGCGGCGCGGGCAAGGAGACGCTGACCAACGAGCGCATGATGCTGACGCGGGCAAAGCGTGAGGCGGCGGAAATGGAAAACGACCTGCGGCGGGGTGAGGTACACCGCACGGCGGACATCGAGCGGGGCATCCAGTCCATGTTCCTGAACATCCGCAGCCGCTTTCTGGCGCTGCCCGCCAAGCTCTCTCCAACCCTGTCCACCATGGGCGGAGATCAGACGGGTATCTTCGACGAGCTGAAAGGGGCCATCGAGGAAATTCTGGAGGAAATGAGCGATTACCGGGTGGCCTTTGCGGCGGAGGACGGTGAGGACGATGGAGAAGCAGAAAAAGAAACACCCATGTAGCGGGTGCGTGTGGCGGGTGCAGACCAGCGAGGACAAGGTGCTGTGTATGTTCCCTCGCTGCGTGAGAAAAGAATATGAGCGCTACTGGCCGCAGGGGAAGCAGAGCGATGAAAAAGCGAAAGATCATTGATCTGCCAAAGCCGACGCTGGAGCTGTTGGCACGGTGCGCGGCGGTGCTGAAACCGCCCCCGGCTTTGACGCTTTCGGAGTGGGCAGACCGATACCGGGTGCTGTCGGCGGAGAGCAGCGCGGAGCCGGGGCGCTGGCACACGGACAAGGCACCATATCAGCGGGAGATCATGGACGCAATCGGCGACCCGCACATCCGCAAGGTGGTGATAATGAGTGCGGCGCAGATCGGCAAGACCGACGCTTTCATCCTCAATCCGCTGGGCTACTACATGGACTACGCCCCGGCTCCCATCCTCGTGATGCAACCGACGCTGGACATGGGACAGACCTTTTCCAAAGACAGGCTCGCGCCCATGATACGGGACACGCCGGAGCTGCGGGACAAGATCGACGTGAAAAGCCGCTATTCCGGCAACACCATCATGAAGAAGAATTTCCCCGGTGGCCACATCACCATCGTGGGCGCGAACAGCGCAACGGGCCTTGCCAGCCGTCCCATCAAGGTGTTGCTGGCGGACGAGGTTGACCGCTATCCGGCCAGCGCCGGAACGGAGGGCGACCCGCTATCCTTGGCCCAGAAGCGACAGACGACCTTTTGGGACAAAAAGACGGTGATCGTCTCCACGCCGGTCATTAAGGGCCAGAGCCGCATTGAAACGGAGTTCAACCAGTCCACGCGGGAGGAATGGAACGTGCCATGCCCGGAGTGCGGGGAGTATCAACCCCTCGTGTGGGCCAACGTGGTATTTGACAAGGACGACCCGCAGGGCGAGGTGCTGTATAAGTGCGAGCGCTGCGGTGTAGTGAACGGAGAATACAAGTGGAAGCAGGCAAGCAAGCGCGGTCGCTTTGTGCCGGAGAACCCCGGCGCGGAGGCGCGGGGCTTCCACCTGAATACGCTGGCCTCAACGTTCTGCTCATGGAAAGAGATCGTGCAGAAATTCCTTGTGGCAAAGGAACAGCTCGATCAGGGAAACCCGGAGGGAATGAAAGTCTGGGTGAACACGGAGCTGGGCGAAACGTGGGAGGAGCAGGGCGAGCAGGTGGAGGATGCCGCGCTGCTGAACCGGCGGGAGCTGTACGATGCGGACGTGCCGGAGGGAGTGCTGGTTCTGACAGCCGGTGTGGACGTGCAGGACGACCGCTTCGAGGTAGAGGTGGTCGGTTGGGGCATCGGCAAGGAGAGCTGGGGCATCCGCTACCAGAAGATATACGGCGATATGCTGAAAGAGCAGGTATGGCAAGACCTCGACAATTTTCTGCTGGGCGGCTTCAAGAAAAAAGACGGGACGGTGCTGCACATCATGAGCGCCTGCATCGACACCGGCGGCCACCACACAGATCAGGTATATCGCTTCACGGCGGAACGGTGGGAGCGAAAGATATGGTCGATCAAGGGCAAGGGCGGCGCGGACGTGCCATATATCCGAAATCCCACCACCAACAACCGCGTAAAAACGCCGCTGTTCATCATCGGCGTGGACGCGGGAAAGGCTCTGCTGTATCAACGACTGCGGCATGAGACCAAGGGGCCGAACTACTGCCACTTTCCGCTCAATGAGGAAGCGGGCTATGACGAGCAATATTTTATCGGCCTGACAGCCGAGAAAATGGTGGTGCGCTGGCGCAAGGGCAGAAGTGTTGTGGCGTGGGAGCTGAAAGACAGCAAGCACAAGCGCAATGAGCCGCTTGACCTGCGCAACTACGCTACGGCGGCGCTGGAGATCGCCAATCCAATTTTGCAGGAGGGCGAGATCGCAAAGCCAATCAGAAAACGTCCGGCAGGCCGCCGGAGGCGAGGAGGGATTTAATTGGCAGTCTTTACGAAAGAAATCTGTCAAAAGAAGCTGAACACATGGCTGGCGGCGGAGGAGGCTATCGCCACCGGCCAAAGCTATCAGATCGGCAGCCGTATGCTGACGCGAGCCGACTTAAAGCAGGTGCGCGAGGAAATGGAATATTGGGCCGGAAAGCTGGCAGAGGCGGAGGCAGAGGATAAGCACGGCGGGCGAAACCGCGCCTATCGTGCCGTGGCCCGCGACGTATGAGGAGGCAGCGCATGATGAAACCGAACATCCTTGACCGGGCGATCATGGCCATGGCTCCCGTCCACGCGGCGAAGCGGGCGGCGGCGAGAGCCGCGCTGAGCGTGATCAACAGCGGGTACGGCAACTACGGAGCCAACCTGACAAAAAAGAGCATGAGGGGCTGGATGTACCACGGCGGCAGCGCCAAGGAGGACATCGAGGACAACATCGACATTCTGCGGCAGCGGAGCCGAGACGCTTACATGGGCATCCCAACGGCCACGGCGGCGCTGAAAACCATGCGGACAAACGTGGTGGCGGGTGGATTGATGCCCGCGCCGCAGCTTGACAGCGACTATCTGGGGCTGGACGAGGCGGCGGCGGAGAAGCTGCAAGCGCAGATCGTGCGGGAGTTCGCCCTGTGGGCGGATACGCCGGTATGCGACGCTGAGCGAATGGACAACTTCTATCAGCTCCAGCAGCTCGCCTTTTTGAGCTACCTGATGAACGGCGACACCATCGCCCTGCTGCCTATGAAGCATCAGGCGGGGCAACCGTATGATCTGCGTGTGCGGCTGATCGAGGCAGACCGGGTATGCAGCCCGGACGGCTTTGACCGGCTGATGCCCTGCACGGTGCAGGGCTACGAGGTGCAGAGCATCGTGCAGGGCGTGGAGACAGACGCGGACGGCATGGTGACGGCCTACTGGATATGCAACCGGCACCCGCTGGGAAGCAACAGCGCCGTGGACGCAGAGGGGTTGACGTGGCAAAGAGTGGAAGCCTACGGCAATACGACCGGGCGGCGGAACGTGCTACACATCATGAGCCGGGAGCGCATCGGCCAGCGGCGGGGCGTTCCTCTGCTGGCACCCGTGCTGGAAAGCCTGAAACAGCTTGGCCGCTATACGGACGCGGAGATCACGGCGGCGGTGATCAGCGCCATGTTCACGGTGTTTGTGAAGTCGCAAAACCCGTCGGACGGCAGACCGTTCGGAGAAATGATACCGGCGGAGGAACTGATCGACAGCGCCGACCAGAGCAGCATCGAGCTGGGGCCGGGGGCCATCATTGACCTGAACCCCGGTGAGGAGGTGCAGTTTGCCGACCCGAAGCACCCGAACACCGGGTACGACGAGTTTACAAACGCCACCATCCGCCTGATCGGCGCGGGGCTGGAGATACCGCCGGAGGTGATGATGAAGCAGTTCACCACGAGCTATTCGGCGGCTCGCGGCGCACTCAACGAGTTCTGGCGCACCTGCAGTATGCAGCGGGACTGGTTCACGGACGATTTTTGCCAGCCGGTCTATGAGGAGTGGTTTGCAGAGGCGGTCGCCCGTGGGCGCATCCACGCGCCGGGCTTTTTCACCGATCCGGCGCGGCGCAAGGCGTACACGGCCTGCGCGTGGAACGGCCCGGCACGGACGAACCTGAACCCCGTGCAGGAAGTGGATGCCGCCATCAAGCGGGTGGATGCCGGTTTCAGCACTGCGCAGGAGGAGACGGCACAAATGACCGGCGGGGACTACAACCGCAACATCAAACTGCGCGTGACGGAGGCCAAGCGCAAGCGAGAGGTGGACGAGATCGGAAAGCCGCAGGCGGCGGGAGAATAGGAGGAAAAGAGAAATGCCCGAAAACAAGAAATTCTGGAAATTCTGCAATCAGGCAGGAAACAAGGTGGAGCTGCTGCTTTACGGTGACATTTCACAGACGAGCTGGTGGGGCGACGAGGTGACCCCGAAGCAGTTTGCGGAGGAGCTGGCCGGGCTGGGAGCGCTGGACGAGATCACGGTGCGCATCAACAGCGGCGGCGGTGATGTGTTCGCGGCGCAGGCCATCGGAAACCAGCTTGAACAGCATCCGGCGGCGGTGACGGCGAAGATCGACGGCCTGTGCGCCAGCGCGGCAACCATCGTCGCCTGCCATTGCGGCAAGGTAATCGCCGCCACCGACAGCACCTACATGGTGCATCCGGTGCGCATGGGCGCTTATGGCTACTACAACGCCGAGGAATTGCAGAAATACATCGAGGCGATGAACGCCATCCGGGAAAGCATCGTGGGCCTGTATGTGAAAAAGACAGGCAGAGATAAGGACGAGGTGGCCGGATGGATGGACGAGACAAGCTGGTGGACGGCGGCGCAGGCCAAGGAAAACGGCTTTATCGACGAGTTGACGGACGAGGCGGACGGCGCGGTGATCGAAAACCGGGACGGGCTGCTGTTCGTCAACAGCGTCAACACACACCTGCCTTTCGACAAGGCACCTAACTTTGTACAAAGCAGCAAGGCAGCTCCCGCCTCCTGCTCTGTAAATAACAACTGCCATAAGGAGGTAACGAACATGGCAAACGAGATCAAGACCGTGGACGACCTGCGCGGGGCCTATCCCGCACTGGTCAATGAAATCGAGGAGGCGGCGGCGAACAAAGCGACGAGCGACGAGCGCCAGCGCATCCACGACATCGAGGACATGGCCCTGTCCGGCAGCGAGGCGCTGACGAATGAGGCCAAGTTCACAAAGCCGGTGAGCGCCAGCGAGTACGCTGTGGCCATGATGAAAGCTGCAAAGGAGAGCGGCAACGCATGGCTCAACGGAGCAAAGGCCGATGCCGACAAAAGCGGCATGGGCGGCGTGAAGAATGACAGCGGCACCGGCGGCAGCGCGGGCAAGCAGGACGAGTTCATGGACGCGATCAAGTCCATGGGCAAGAAGCAGTAAAGGAGGAGAAAGAACATGAGCATGGATTTGGCGAAAAAGACCTTTTCCACCCAGCCGGATTACCTGATCGCGGGTAATGCGGAGATCGTTACGGCAGTCAAGGAGGCATCCGCCGCATTGAAGCGCGGCGCTCCCGTGGTTCTCAACAGCGATGGTAAGCTGGCCGCCATCAGCGTGAGCGGCAGCTCCGCTCCCTACACCGTGACCACCACGGGACTGTACGGCATTCTGGCGGAGGATGTCGCATCGGGTGAGGACGGCATCGTGTACCTCTCCGGCGAGTTCTTCGCCGACGCGCTGGTGCTGCCTGCCAACGCCACCGCTGCGGACGTGGAGGTTCCTCTGCGTAACCTCGGCATCTACTTGAAGTAAGGAGGAAGAAAGAACATGGCTAACGAAGTGAACATTTACTCCCCCCGCTATCTGGCGGAGGTGGTGAGACAGACCCCTGCCGTACACACCTATTTCCGCGACACCTTTTTCACCAACATCAAGACGTTCGCTACCGAGCGCGTGGACATCGACCTTGTGAAAGGCGACCGCCGCATGGCGGCCTTTGTCCATCCTCGCGTGGGCGGCAAGGTGTTGAAAGCCAACGGCTACCAGACTGAGAGCTACAAGCCCCCTCTGATCAACCCCTATGACGTGACCACCGCTGACCAGCTCATGAACCGCCTGCCGGGCGAAGATCTGTACAGCGGCATGACCCCTGCACAGAGGGCCGCGCAGAAGCTCATGGAGGAGTACGCCACGCTGAACGACGCGACCACGCGCCGCGAGGAGTGGATGGCGGTGCAGGCCATCGTGACCGGCACCATCCCCATTGTGGGCGAGGGCGTGAACGAGACCATCGACTTCGGCCTGACCAACAAGAAAACCCTGACCGGTGACAACAAGTGGGGCGGCACCAAGGCTGACATCCTCGGCAACCTCGGCGACTGGACGGACGCGGTGCTGCACGGCGGCTTTGCCAACGTGGACACCCTCATCATGGGCAAGACGGCAAAGGCAAAGTTCTTTGCCGATGCCAACGTGCAGAAGATGCTGGACAACCGCCGCATGAACCTCGGCGAGATCGCCCCCCGCGACCTGCCCAACGGCGTGAAGTACCTCGGCCACCTGAACGACCCCAGCCTTGACATGTATGTTTATGGCGAGGTCTACTACGACGACTGGACTAACCCTGACGCGCCGGAGACCAAGCCCCTTATCCCGGACAACATGATCATCCTGATCAGCTCCAGACCCAACTACATGATGGCCTACGGTGCCTGCACCTACATCGAGGACGCATCCGGCCTGTGGGTGACATCCCAGACCAGCCGCGTCCTGCGCAGCTATGTGGAGCATCATCCCGACCGCCGCATGGTGGAGCTGCAGGCGCACCCGCTGCCCATCCCCGACAAGGTGGATAGCTGGCTGGTGGCGACCGTGTGTTGACATGGCGCTGTTCGAGCTAAAGCAGGAATACAGCGGAGCGGAGGGGGCTGCCCCTCCGCTCACTTTTAAGGACTGTGCCGCAGCGGACATCGACGCGGCTTTCTTTGAGCAGGACGAACACGCAGACTGGCATACGGTTGACGGAAAGGACGCGCTGGTGATCGTGGACGATCAGCGGCTCAAAGAGCATAACGCCCATTGGGAGGCGGGAGCCAAGCAGAACTTCGACACGGGACTATATACGGCCTACACGGTGCTGTATATCCGTGTGAGGGACTACGGGCCGAAGCCGAAAGTAGGCAAGCATCTTGTTCTGGACAAGGGGACAAACCGGCAGCGGTCGTACACCATCCTCAACTGTGAGGAGGAGGCGGGCGTGTACCGCATTTCCATGGAAAGGACGCGGCAATGAGCAGAGTAACCTATGACGCAGGGAACCTAACCATCGAAGTGGACGGGCTGGACACCGTGGCGGCGGCGCTGGGCGATTTGAAGAAAAAGACCCCGGCGGCGGCCAAGGTAGCCATCAACGCCACGGCACGGCAGGCCCGCAAGCTGATGATAGCAAAGGCAAAGGCGCGGTACGCCGTGAACGCGGCGGGCAGGCGGCACCTGAAAGACCTTGTGCAGCGGAAAAAGGCAAGCAACACCAGCTTGAGCGCGGAGCTGCACATCGCAAAGATGCGCAACGATCTCGGTTATTTCCAGCACAGGCCGACAGAGCGCTTTACCGGGCGTGAGGTTTTGCACCACGCGCCAAAGTATGTGAAAGCCCGTGTTCTGAAAGCCTCGTCCATGGCGGCGCTGACGGGCAACGCCAACATGAGCAAGGGATTTCTCGTGCAGTTCAAGAGCGGCCACATCGGCATGGTGCAGCGGCAGATCGGCTCCAGCTCCAGCCACACGGTCACGGAGCGGGGGCATCCGAGATGGCGGAACAAAAACGGTAAGGTGGAAAAGCTGGTGACGATGGGAAGCCCGTCGGCCTCGGCGATGCACTCTACCGTATGGCCGATGGTGGAGCCGGAGGTGTCCGAGTATCTGCAAGACCGACTGATGGAGCAGACCGAACGGGTGCTGGCGCGAGCGGCGAGGAGGAAGTAAGCCATGAAGAACTATATGGATGCGGTGAGGGCCGCAGGCATCGGGCGAACTCCCCAGCTCTGCCAAGATGCGCTGATCGAAACGCTGGAGGAGCTTTTCGTCGGGAAGAAGTACAACGGCCAGCAGAGCCGCAAGGAGCTGAAAATCTTCAAGCAGGATTTGCCGGTGCCGGAGGACTATGACGCGGATGTGGACACGGATGCGGCGGCAGCCCCGTACATCGTTGTGCGCATGACCGGAGGCGAGATCAAGAACGACGACGGGCCGCAGGCGGTGGAGTTCAGCCTGATCGTGTGCGCCTACGACGAGGGCAAGGAGCGAGAGGGCTATCAGGATGTTGCCAACATTAAGGAGGACATCGTGCAGCGGTTATGCACCAAGCCGTATTTCGGCGGGGCGTTCACCGTACTGAAACCCATCGTGTGGGCCATGCAGCAGGACGACACCTACCCGTACTATTTCGGGGCGTGTTCGCTGACCTGCACCGCACCGGCCATGACACAGGACACAGAAATGGAGGAGCTGGTATGAGCAAGAGAAGCGATAAGCTGGCGGCGGATGCCGCTGTGAATGAGACGGCTATCCCGGCGGCGGAGACTGCTGCCGAGACTGCGGCCACGGAGCAGGAGAAAACAAGCGTGACGCAGGTTTACTGCGGCCCAACGGTGCGCGGCGTTGCCAAGCAGTACACGGTGTTTCGCGGCGGCATCCCGGAGGCACTGGAGGCGTTCATCGCCATTCACCCGGAGGCCGCCGCGCTGGTGGTGGACGTGGAGCGCTTTGCCGAGACGAGAAAGCGGCTGGAGACCGCAGGAACGGCGGAGGCCATTCTGTACGGCAAGATCAAATCCGAACTGTAAGGAGGAAGAAAGACTATGGCATACAAACACGGCGTATACACGAGCGAGGTTGCGACCAGCATGGTCGCGCCCATCACCGGCACGGCGGGCTTGCAGGTGATCGTAGGCACCGCCCCGGTGAATATGCTCAAAGACCCGGCGGCGGCGGTCAACGTGCCGTTGCTGGTGAACAGCTACAAGGAGGCCGTGGAGGCGGTGGGCTATCTGCCTGACTTCGCCAACTACACCCTCTGCGAGTGCATCAGCGCGAATTTCAGCGTTGTGGGCATTGCGCCCATGGTGCTGATCAATGTGCTTGACCCTGCCAAGCACAAGGTCGCCATCACCGGCGGCACCGTTCAGGTGAATGACGGCGTGGCTGTGCTGGAGGAAACGGGCGTTCTGCTGGAGGGGCTGACCGTCAAGAGCGGTTCCAACACGCTGACCGCAGGCACGGACTACACCACCACATGGAACGACGACGGTACGCTGAATATCGTGGTGCTTTCCACCGGCGCGGGTAAGGAAGCAACGAGCCTGACCGTGACCGGCAACAAGATCGACCCCAGCAAGGTGACGGCGGCGGACATCGTGGGCGGCGTGGACAGCTCCACAGGCAAGGAGACCGGCCTTGAGGTGGCGCGTCAGGTCTATCCGAAGCTGTCCATGACACCCGGCATCCTGCTGGCCCCGCGTTTCAGCAAGGACGCGACGGTGGCGGCAGCCTTGCAGGCCAAGACCAAGAGCATCAACAGCGTGTTCGGTGCGGTGTGCGTTGTGGACATCGACTGCAGCAACACCGGCGCGACCAAGTACACCGCCGTCAAGACCACCAAGGAGGCGCAGGCGGTGAGCGACCCCAACGCCTACGCAGTTTGGCCTTTTGCCAAGGTGGGCAACACGGTGTACAGCGGAAGCGCACTGGCTGCGGCGCTGACAGCCTATACCGACGCGCAGAACGACGACACGCCCAACGTCAGTCCCAGCAACAAGACCATCGCCATTTCTGCCGCCTGCCTCGAAGATGGCACGGAGGTGGTGCTTGATCAGGAGCAGGCCAACACCGTGAACAGCTTCGGTGTGGCAACGTGGCTGAACATGAACGGCTTCCGCCTGTGGGGCAACAACACGGCGGCCTACCCCGGCATCAGCGACCCGAAAGACCGCTGGTTCAGCGTCCGCCGCTTCCTGACATGGGCGGCCAACACGTTTATCCTGACCTACTTCCAGAAAGTGGACAGCCCTGCCAACAAGCGACTGATCGAGGCCATCGTGGACAGCGAGAACGTGCGCGGCAACGGCTTTGTGGCCCGTGGCGTGTGCGCCCGCTATGAGATCACGTTCAACGAGGACGAGAACACCACCGCCGATCTGCTGGACGGCAAGATCACGTTCCACCAGTACATCACCCCGTTCACCCCTGCGGAGGACATCGAGGACATCATCGAGTTTGACCCCGACGCTCTTTCCGCCGCGCTGAACTGATAAGGGAGGGTAAAGAAGATGATTTCCAACAACTATATCCCGGAGAAGATCAACGAGTATAACGCCTATCTGGACGGCACGAAGATGATCGGCGTGGCCGCGTCGGTGACGCTGCCGGAGGTCAACATGAAAACCAGCACCGTTTCCGGCGTGGGCGTGAACGGTGAGCTGGACAGCCCTACCATCGGCCAGTTTGAGAGCATGGAGCAGGAAATCCAGTTCAACACGCTCTACAGCTCCGCCATGGATATGCTCTCTCCCCTGTCCACGGTGAACCTGACGCTGCGAGCATCGCAGCAGGTCTACGACAAGCAGGGCGGCTACAACTTCAAGGGCCTGCGCGTGGTGGAGATCGGGCGCGTGAAGAAGTTCAACCCCGGCAAGGTGGAAAAGGGCGAGGCCATGGAGGCCACCGTGACGCTGGAGCTGACCTACCTGATGATCGAGGTGGACGGCCAGCAGCTCTTGGAGGTTGACAAGCTCAACGGCATCTACAAGGTCAACGGCACGGATATGCTGGCGGGCGTGAACAGCCTGATCTAACGGGCGCAAAACAATACGGCCTGTCCCTGCGCAAACGGGGGCGGGCCGTGTTTTCACACAACGAAACGACGCTGAAAGGAGCGAACACCAATGGCAGAGGGCAAGATCACGGCGGCGGAGACCGCAAACGAGGGGACAAAAAGAGCGAGAACATCGTGGAGCTGGGAAAGCCCTACGTGTTCGAGGGCAAGGAGTACGGAGAGATTGACCTGACGGGGCTGGAGAAGCTGACCGTGCAGGACGCTATCGACGTACAGCGGCAGCTTTTTGGTGAGGGAGAGGCAGCGGCCTCGGTGCTGTGCGAGACCACGACGGCATTTGCCCGCGCCATGGCGGTCAAGGCCACCGGAATGCCCATTGAGTTTTTCAAGCTGATGCCTCGCGGCGCTTTCAAGCGCGTGGCAGGTGCGGTGCGCAGACACCTGAACGTGGAGAGCAGAACGGAAAACCATGTGATGCATCTGGAGAAGCCGCGCCATTATAAGGGCAAGGAATACCGGGACATCGACCTGAACGGCGTGGCCGACCTGAACACGCTGAATGAGAGCGAGGCGGAGAACCGCATGGCCCGCGAGGGCTTTGTGGTGACGGAGAACAGCACCAACTATCTGTACTCCTGCGTGATCGCCGCCATGGCAACGGGCATCCCGGAGGAGTTCTTTACCACGCTGCCCCTGTATGAGCTGCTGAAACTGAAAAACGCGGTGAACGACGCGGATTTTTTCGGATAAAGGGCGGAGCCAAGGCCCTGCGGAAAGCGGCTATCCGGCTGTCCTCGGTGACACGGACGGGCGTGGACTTCTATCTGAAAATGCCTGTCCGGGACTTTATTGAGCTGAATAGCGAGGTGGCGGAGGAATGGCGAACAATAAAACATTAGAGTTAAGCATCAAGATCGCCGGTAAGATGGACAAAAGCCTGATGGCGGCGCTGAACGGGAGCCAGAGCCAGATCAGCAGCTTTGCCCGCAGCATCAGCTCCATCGGAACGGCGGGACTTGCGGCCATGGGGACGCTGGCAACGGCGACTGTGGCGACCATCGCAAGCTGCACCAAGGAAGCGGCGAAGTTTGAAAACTACATGGCGGATGTGGTCAAGTATGTGGACGGTCTGGCAGATGCTACCGGAAAGATCAGTGACAAGGTGGCGGATAACGGCAAGACCTACGCGCAGAACTACGAGGCCATGAAGGACGCGATCAAGGATTTAAGCACACAAATCCCCTATACGCAGGAGGATTTGACGCGCCTCGCCGCTGCGGCGGGACAGTCCGGCAAGGCTATGGAGGATTTGATCAAGATCGACAGCTCCGGCAATGTTACCGGTTTCCTGCGGGACATCGCCATGACCGGCGCGGCTATGGACATCAGCGCCGATCAGGCGGGAAACTGGGCCGCCAAGTGGGAGCAATCGCTGAAAATGACCCACGAGGAGGTCATGGTGCTCTTTGACCAGATCAACTATCTGGGCGCAAACAGCGCGACCACGGCGGCGGAAATCGCGGAGGCGGTCAATTCGGCGGCAAGCCTCGGCCAAGTGGGCGGCGTGAGCGCGGCCACAACGGCGGCGCTGGCGGATGCCATGCTGGCAACGGGCGTATCGACTGATCGCGTCGGCACCAGCATCAAGCGCATGATCGTGAATTTGAGCAAGGGCGCAAGTGCGACGAAAGCCCAGAAAGAGCAGTTCGAGGAGCTGGGCATGAGCGCGGAGTGGGTCGCCAAGGCCATGCAGGAGGACAGCGTGGGAACGCTGGACACTATTTTCAAGGCCATCAACGATCTGCCGCAGGAGCGCCAGGTAGCGGCGCTGTCCACCCTGTTCGGCCAATGGGCCATTGAGGGCGGCGCAAAGATCGTCAACAATCTCGATGTGTACAGAAAGGCGCTGGAAATGGTGAGCGCCCCAAGCCTGTACACGGGAAGCATGGAGCGGGAGTTTAACATCAAATCGCAGACCCCGGAGGCCATCGAGACCATGCTGAAAAGCACCAAGACGGCGCTGAAAATCGAGATCGGCGATGCGTTCCTCCCGGCGAAAAAACAGTTCAATCTCTCCATGATCGACTTTCTGAACAGCATCCGAAAGAATATGCCGGAGCTGACGCAGCTTGCAGAGAGCTTGGGAACGCTGGCGAGCCGGGGCGTGGAGAAGTTGGGCAGCGCTATGGACACGGCGCTGCCGTACATCCAAAAGGGACTTGACTACCTGATCAACAACGGCGAGCAGGTGGTGCGTGTGCTGGGCGGCATGGCGGCGGCGTTTGTTGGCATGAAGTTCGCCCCGGCGGCGGAGGCTATTTTCTCCGGCGGAAAGGGCGGACTTGCGGGCCTGTTCAAGAGCGGCCAGAGTGCGGGCGTGGCGGGCGCGGGGCTTTTCTCTGCGTTCCGGGGCGCATCGGGAAGCAACGGCTTCCGCACGACGCTGGGGGCGGCAATCTCCAGTCTGATCGGTGGAAACGGCATCAAGGGAACCACAGGACTTTTGAGTGCGGCGGCGGGGACGCCGGGGCTGTTGTCCGGCTACCAAAGCGCGGGAAGCGTCCTGCGGGGTGCAATCGGAAACAGCAAGACCGCGCAATGGCTGGGCGGCATCGGCTCGTCCCTCGGAAATCTCGGCGGGATGTTCGCCAACAGCCGGGCCGGACAATTTGCGGGCGGCCTTATGGGAAAGGCGGGCGGTGCGCTGGGTAAGTTGACCATGCCGCTACGACAGGGCATCGCGGGCATTGGAGCGGCGGCTACCATTCAGGGCAGCATCTTCCAGCAGGGGCTTTCCGGTCTGTTGGGAAAGGCAGGCGGAGTGGTAAAAGGTATCGCAAACTCCGGCGCAGGAAAGGCAGTCGGGAGCATATTCAGCGGCGGGGCCGGTCTGCTGGGGAGCATCTATGGCCCCATTGCTGGCGGCCTCGGTAGTCTGCTGTCCGGGGCGCTGCCTATTGTGGGTGTGATCTCCGGCATCATCGCCGTGGTGAGCATCCTGACGGACAAGTTCGGCGGGCTGGACAAAATCGTACAGCGTGTGTTCGGCGACACGGGGCTGGAAAAGTTTACGGTATTCAAGGACGCGCTGCTGGGACTGTTTGAGGACGGCGGCGTGGCCAAGGCGCTGCAACCGCTGCAAGAGAGCATCACCAATCTATTCGGCGAGAACGCGGGCGCGGCCTTTGGCGGCATCACCACCATCCTGCAATCGGTGATGGGTGTGATCGGACAGCTCGTGACCTTTTCGCAGACGACGGTGCGGCCCATCATCGAGGGCATATTCAGCTTTATCACGCAGACGGTGGTGCCGGTCATTCTGCAAACCATCACGGCGGCAGCTCCATCCATCGCCTCCATCATCAGCGGCGTGGGTTCCGTGGTCATGACGGTGGCGCAGATCATCGGCGAGGCCATCCAGTTCCTTATGCCGATCATTCAGACGGTGATCACGGTGCTGATGCACATTGGTCAGGTAGTGGTTCCGGCGGTGCTGGCTGCCATCGGTGTCTTTGCCGAGGGCATCAGCAGTGCAATCAACGGGGTCAAGACCATCTTTGAGGGCGTGATCAACTTCATCACCGGCGTGTTCTCCGGCAACTGGCGTATGGCATGGGAGGGTGTGAAATCCATTTTCGTGGGCATCTTCGATACGCTGGGCGCTCTATTCAAGACACCTATCAACGCGGTGATCGCCCTGATCAACAAGGCCATCGCAGGCATCAACAGTCTCGGCATCACCATCCCGGACTGGGTGCCGCTGCTGGGCGGCAAGTCGTTCTCCATCAACATACCGGAAATCCCCATGCTTGCGCGAGGCGGCTTTACCAACGGCGCAAGCATCGCGGGCGAGGCCGGGACGGAGGCGGTGATCAGCTTCCAGCGGGCGGCCCGACGGGACAATCTGGACATCTGGGCCAAGGCCGGGCAAATGCTGGGCGTGAAGCCGGTGGAGCTGGCGGAAATCGACGGCGGCAGCTCCGGCGGCGGAGGCGGCATGACCTTTGCACCGGTGATCAACATTCAGGGCAGCGCCGACCGGGGCATGGTGGAGGAAGCTCTGGCCGAGGCGCAGGCACGGTTTGAAGCGTGGTATCTCCAGATGCAGCGCAGACAGGCCCGCACGGCATACTGACGGGAGGAAACGCGATGTACACGACCAAGAGCGGCGACACATGGGATGTGATCGCCAAGGAGGTATACGGCAGCGAGTACCATGCCGACGTGCTGATGGCGGCCAATCCGCAGGAGATCGACACGTTTATCTTCAACGCCGGGGTGGAGCTGAACACCCCGGCGCTGGAGGAGGAGCGGGACGGACTGCAGCCGCCGTGGAAATACGAGGCGAGCTATGATTAAGACAAGACGGCTGGCGCTGGATGTGCGCTACAACAGTTATCCCTTTGCCGGACAGGTGGGCGGAGACATCGAGAGCCTGACCTACACCGACAGCGCGGCGGACAACAGCGACAGCATCGACATCACCATCAACGCACAGGACAGGAAATGGCTGCTGGGCTGGATGCCGGAAAAGGGCGCGACGCTGCGAGCGCGTATTCTCGGCTACAACTGGGAACGGCAGGGCCAGCGGAGCATCATGGAGTGCGGGCTGTTCGTGCTGGACGATGTGAGTTTTTCGGACGCTCCGACAACCTTGCAGGTGGGCGGCGTGAGCAAGCCAAGCGACAGCGACTTTTCGGAGCTGGAGCGGGACGTGATCTGGAAGAACACCAGCATCAAGCGCATCGGCGCAAAGATCGCCGCACGGTACGGCCTCGCATTCACCTACGATGCCGACGACTACGACATCGAGTGCGACGAGCAGGACGGCACAGACAGCAGCTACTACAACGGCCTGTGCAAAAACTACGGGCTTATCCTGAAAGTGTACGCCCGGCGGCTGTGGGTGTATGACCGGGAGAAGTACAAGGCAAAACGGGCCGTGCGCACCTTTGACCGCTCGCAGATCAGGCCGGGGAGCTTCGGCTACACCACCACCCTGTCCGGCACCTATACCGGCGGGTACTTCAATTACACGGACGCGGACAAGGACATTGACATCGAGTGCAGCGTGGGCGGCGGCTCGCACACCAAGAGCGTGAACCGGCGGGCTACCAGCGTATACGATGCCAGCGTCCAGCTCTGCGCGGAGTTGAACAGCGCCAACCACGGGACGGTGAAGCTGCGCTTCGGCGTGGACGGAGACTGGAGGGTAAGCGCGGGAAACTGCATCGCGCTGACAGGCTTTGGAAACCTGAACGGAAAATACTTTGTGGACAAGGTGACACACAAGGTTTCCAAAAGCGGACTGACCACCGACTTTGAGTGCAGCGGTATCGGCCCAGCGTTTCATTCGTGGGACGTGGGCGGCAAGATCGTGTATCACGAAAAGACGGCGGACAGCGGCGTGAGCTATGACAGCACCTACGCTACCACCAGTCCGGCGGCGGGCGCGGCCAGCGCGGCGGCAGGCGGCGAGGCGGGACAGGCGATCACGCTGAACAAGGCTCCGCTGTATGTTTCCAGTACGGCAAAGAACAAGGCGGGAACCAAGACCGGCACCTACTGGCTGTACGACGGCATCCTGATCAACGGGCGCTACCGTGTGACCAACAGCGCGGCGCGGTGCGGCAAGCTGCCCGTCGGCCAGAACGTGACGGGCTGGGTGCCTGCGAGCTACTGCATCGCCAGCAAGGAGGCGAAAAAGTAATGGCGGGGACAAACCGAACCGGGCGCGTGAGCGCCATCGACTATAAGGCGGGAACTTATGAGGTGACCTACTTTGACCGGGGAAAAAGCGTGACCCGCCAGATCAACGCCATCAGCAACGGCGAGTACAAGATGCCCAGCATCGGGCAGGTGGTGAGCGTGAGCCACAACAGCAACGGAGCTGCGGCGGGAACCACCACCGGAACGGTGTGGAACAAGACCAACACCCCGGCGGAGGGCTACAAGGGCCTGTTCCGAAAGGAGTACGCCGCGCGAAGGGGACTGGCTTATGAGCGCTACGACGAGAACACCGGCGTTTACACCCAGTATGTGAACCGGCGGACGGGGCGCAACTGCAACGGCGAGATATACGACGAGGCGAAAGGCGCAATCAGCCTTGTGGCGGGCGGGCAGTTTCAAGCCAAGAGCAGCGCCGCCAGCATGAGCCTGAACGCCAAAACCGGCGTTGGCATCGTGGCGGGGACAACGGTAAGCATCGAGGCCGGAACCTTTGTGAGCATCGAGGCAACGGGCGCTTTGAGCGTGACGGCGGGAGGCAAGTACACATTCGCCGCAAAAAAAGGCGCAAAGATCGAGGTGGAGGGTGGAGACGCGGAGATCACCATAAACGGCGCGACGGTCAAGGTAACGGAGGCCGGGGATGTGGAGATCGGAAGCCCCACCAAAATCAGCCTGACGGCCCCGGAGATCAACGCAACGGCAGCGAGCGGGGACATCACCATCAACGGCGTGAGCCTCGTAAACCACACGCACATGAGCGGAGCGGTGGGAAAGCCGGATAAGTAAGGAGGGGCGAAAAGTGGCATTGGGAAGCTACATGGGCATGACGTTCACGGTGAGCGACCGGCGCATCCTGACACCGAGCGGGCTGAAAGGCCAAGGGGGCAGCGATTGGGCGACCCACAACCGGACAGGCGCACGGGCGCGGAGCCAGTGGATTGCCCCGAAGCTGCGGAAATACCAGTTCGATCTTTTGCTGCGGGCGCAGGACGGGGTAAACCCGCGAAGTGTTCTGCGGCATTTTCAGCGCATGGCGGAGACCAACGCGGCGGACTGGTTCATCGTGGGCGGCTCGCCGGTATCGCCGTATCCGTTCAAGATCACGGACATCAGCGACGAGTGGGGCGCGGTGCTGCACGGCGGCGCGATGGTGGAGTGCAAGGTGAGCCTGACCATCGAGGAATACCTGTAAGGAGGCAGCCATGTTATCAACGGAAAACGCGGTGATCGAGATACTGCCGGGGAGCGCGAACGACAGCACGGCGGCGGAGGTGTACCGCAATTTGCAGGTGCTTTACGCCACGAGGGCCGGAGAGCAGGCGCTCGACCGGGAGTTCGGCATCGACGGAACGATCATCGACTGCCCGCAGGAAAATGCGCAAGTCCTGCTGGCGGCGGAGTATGTGCGCAAGACAGAACAGTATGAGCCACGGGCGCGTGTCGTCCGTGTGGAATGGACTGCGGGAAAATCGCAGGACGGAAATATGACGCCAAAGGTGGTGATCGAGCTTGTCTAATATCGCTGAATTGGCAAACTGCCCGGAGCTGAGCTTCATCGAAAGCATGACTTTGCAGGAGACGGAAGAACAGCTCCGTGAGCTGTACACCAAGTATTACCGGGAGGCCACGGGTAAGGAGCCGGAGATCGGCGAAGCCGACCCGCTGAACCTGCTGATGAAAGCCTTTTGCGCGATGGAGTATCAGACAATGCAGTACGCCGACGCAAAGGGACGGATGGAAATGCTGAAAACCAGCACCGGAGACGCGCTGGATGCGCTGGCTGCTCTTGTGGGGCTGACGCGCAAAGAGGCAAACCGGGCCACGGCGACGGTGCGCTTTACGCTTTCGGAGGCGCAAAACGGCGCGACGGCCATTCCGACGGGAACGCGGGTCAAGAGCGAGGACGGGAAATATTTCAACACCGTGGAATACGGCGAGATCGCGGCGGGAGAGACCTACACCGACGTAGTGGTGCAGGCGGAGGAGGCCGGAGCGGATAGCAACGGCATTCTGACCGGCGGCATCAAGATACTGGTTGACCCCATCGCCTATGTTGCCAGCGTGAGCAACACCACACCAAGCACCGGCGGACTGGACGCAGAGGACGACGACAGCCTGACACGGCGCATCTACCTCGCCCCCAGCGTATATAGCTGCGCCGGGCCGCGCGATGCCTATGAATACTACGCGCGGGAGTGGCGGGGCGATGTAGCCGATGTGCGCATCGTCAGTCCGCTGCCGGACGAGGTGAATATCTACTTCGTGATCGAGGACGAGAATGGGCTGCGCGTACCAAACAGCACGGAGCTGACGGCCATGGCGGCCTATCTGGACGACGAGACCATCCGCCCGCTGTGCGACAAGGTGACGGCGCTGGCACCGGGCGAGGTGGGATACGCCATCACCGTGAAATACTGGATTGCGGAAAGCGACCAGCGGAGCGTGAGCGAGATACAGAGCCGCATCGCGGCAGCGGTGGCGGACTTCCAGACATGGCAAAGAAAGCTGGGACGGGACATCAACCCTACGGAGCTAATTGCCCGGCTGCGGGAGGCGGGAGCTAAGCGAGTAACGCTGACAGCCCCGGTGGATACCGTGATCGAGGCAACGGAGCTGCCGAAATGCACCGGCGCGACCGTGACCTATGGAGGGCTGGAGGATGATTAAGGGGCTGAAAGACGCGCAAATCGCGGACGGCCTGCCCCACGTCCTTGCGGAGCAGCCGTGGGTCAGGGCGCTGTCGCTGGCGATGCTGGAGCTGCACCGGAAAACGATGGACTACATCGACGCAAGCCAAGTCTATACCGCCATCGACACCGTGGCCGAGGAGGTGCTGGATGCGCTGGCCGTGAACTGGAAGATCGACTGGTACGACACAGGGTACGACATCGAGCAGAAGCGGCGCATCGTCAAGACGGCGCTGAACATCCGGCGAACAATGGGAACTGCGGGAGCTGCAAGAACGCAGGCCGACGCAATCTATCCGGGAACAAAGCTGGAGGAATGGTTTGAGTACGGCGGCACCCACGGAAAGTTCAGACTGCGGGTAAACATCACCACCGTGGAGGAGCGGCAGAAGTTCGCCGCCATGACTATCGAGGAGATCGAACGCAGGCTCGCCGCTGCCAAGCGGTTCAGCGCACATCTGGAGGAAGTGGAATATTACGATGCGGGCGGCACCGCAACGGCCTACGGAATCGCGGCTATGGCTGGCGCGGCGGTGGTTGACTTCGGAAGCGCATCGAAATTCTAAGTCAGGAGGAAACGAAAAGTGGCATGGAAAGGCGTTATCACCAACAGCGGCAGTGAGCTGCTGGCACAATGGACAGCGGGAAAGACGCTGACAATTACCCGCGCGGCGGCGGGAACGGGCCGTGTGAGTGAGGCGGCGATGCTGGCGCAGACGGCGCTTGTGAGCGAAAAGCAGACGGCAAGCATCCTGTCCAACAAGACAACGGCGCAGGGGCAAAAGCTGCAACTGCAAGTTACCCCGCTGGCAACAGGTTACCCCCTGAACCAGCTCGGTATCTGGGCAAAGCTGGACAGCGGCGCGGCAAGGCTGATCGCCCTATTTCAGACGGATACGGACGCGGGCGTGGAAATCCCCAGCAAGACGGACGTGCCGGACTATGTGTACACATTCTACGGGCTGCTGGAGTTTACGGGCAGCGGCGGGACGCTGCAGGTGACCATCGACGCTTCGGCGCTGGTGACGGCAGAAAGCATGGCGGCTGCCATCAAGGCACACAACGAGGATGAAAACGCACACGAGGGTATCCGTCAGGCCATTACGGACAAGCAGGACAAGATCACCGCCAGCGGTATCCTGAAAGGCGACGGCAAGGGCGGCGTTACGGCGCAGACGTTCGACACGGTGCCGACGGAGAACAGCGACAAGCTGCTGACCAGCGGTGCGGTGGCGGCGGCTCTTGCCAAAAAGGCGGGGCTGGGGACAGACGGAAAGGTGCCGGTCAGCCAGCTCCCTGTCAACACACCGGGCGGAGTGGCCGGACTGGGAGAGGACGGCAAGGTTGGCACCGGCCAGCTCCCCATCAATACGCCGGGCGGCGTTGCGGGCATCGGAACGGACGGCAAGGTTGGCACCGGCCAGCTCCCTGTCAATACGCCGGGCGGCGTGGCAGGTCTCGGCGCGGACGGGAAGATGGACACCGATCAGCTTCCCATCAACGTGCCGAACGGCATCCCTACGCTGGGGGCAGACGGCAAGCTCAGCGCGGACAGTCTGCCGCAGGTGGGCATGACGGCGCAGATCGTTGTGACCGCGCCCACCGGCTCCACGGTGACGGCCACGCTGGGAACCAAGGTATACACCGCAACGGAGAGCGGCGGAAAATGGACGTTTGATGTGGAGGACTACGGAACATACACCATCAAGGCCACCAAGAACGGGCAGACTGCCACGGATACAGTGACGGTCTCTGTGGTGCAGCAGTACACGGCGACGCTCTCCTATTTCACCGCCACCATCCATGTGAGCATTGACAGCGGCTCCACCGTCACCTGCACCAAGGGGAGCAAGACGCAGAGCAAGACGGCGTCTGCAACGGGGACAGTGGACTTCACCGTAACGGAAAGCGGCACCTACACCATCACCGCCACCAAGAACGGAGAGACGGCGGAGGATACCGCAACCATCACGGCGGACGGACAGACGGTAAATGTGAAGCTGGCCTACCGGCACATCTACGGCGTGGTGTGGGACGGCACCAGCACAACGGTGTGGAGCCGCACAGACGAGGCCGCCAGCTTCGTGAACCCGACCCCGTACCGAGCGGGGGCAACCAGTTACGGAAGCCCATTTGACAACCTGTACCCGTGGAGCGGGATGGTGCGCGTGACGGATGCGGTGGCCGGTGAGCTGGTGGCTATCCCGAAGTTTTGGTACAAGTGGACAAAGAGCGGAAACAGCCTGAAACTCCAGATCGCGGATAAGGAAACAGAGGGCTTTCACGTCTCCCCCGCCCACGCCGACCGAGGGGACGGCAAGGGAGAGCGGGACATTGTGTACATTGGCCGCTATCACTGCAACACCAACAACTACAAGAGCCAGTCCGGTGTAAAGCCGAAAGCGAATATCACACGCAGCGCGGCCCGCACGGGCATCCACAATCTGGGGAGCAACATCTGGCAGAGCGACATTCAGATGCGTATGACGATCTGGATGCTGTACCTTGTGGAGTTCGCGGACTGGAACAGCCAGAAAACCATCGGCAAGGGCTGCGGCAACAACAGCGCAGCGGAGAATATGGGTTATACGGACAGTATGCCCTATCACACCGGAACGACGCTTGCGAGCCGGGACAGCTATGGCCTCGGTACGCAGTATCGCTACATCGAGGGCCTGTGGGACAACGTGTATGACTGGGGCGACGGCTGCTACTACAACAGCAACGGCCTGAACATCATCAACACGCCCAGCAGTTTCAGCGACAACAGCGGCGGCACCGCCGTGGGCGTTCCGTCGAGCGGATGGCCCAGCGCCTTTACCGTGGCAACGGTGGCCGGGCTGGAATGGGTTATCTATCCCACGGCATCGGGCGGGAGTGAGACGACGTATTCGGCGGATGGCTGGGGCTTCGATGCTTCCGTCCCGTGTCTGCGCTTCGGCGGTAGCTATAACCAGGACGGGGACCGCGGGCTGTGCTACGTGAACTACAACGGCGCGTCCAACTCGTACGCGTACATCGGCTGCCGCCTCCAAAAACTCCCCTGACGGGGAAGTGCAGAGGGGGACGCATCCCCCTCTGCGTATCCTGCGGCCAGCAGGCCGCGCAAAAGGCTAACGGGTTTTCAGCCGCACAGGCGGCTTGAAAATACAGGGGATGACCGCGCACGCAGTCGGTGCCTTGCTTCTCGGTTCGGCGGATAACTGGAACTTCAATGCTTCCAACCCGTGTCTGCACTTCGGCGGTAACTATAACCAGAACGGGAACCACGGGCTGTTCTACGTGAACTACAACAGCGCGTCCAACTCGAACGCGAACATCGGCTGCCGCGTCCTTTTATGGACTGGCTACCCACCTCCACACCCGGCAACGCAAAGACCCACGCCGGGGCGCGGACATCCTCGGCACCCCTTGGTGCAGATAAGCCATCAGGACACGGTTTAGTACACTTCCGCAACCTGCGGGGGCGATGGAAAGACCGTGAGGCTAAAAGGAGGAAAACATTCCTGATGAAACGAGCAAACAACCTATTTCCAAAGCTGGTATCGGAAGAAAACCTGCGGCTGGCGATCTTCGCCGTGAACGTGACACACCGCTTCCATCCGCGCCACAGGCCAAACCGGACGGTGGCACGGGTGGAGGCAGACGTTGACCGCTATGTAAAAGAGCTGCGAGAGATCATTACAGGCGGTTACGAGGCGAACGAGCCGAGGCTTGCGCGGCGCTGGGACAAGAGCGCTGGCAAGTGGCGGGACATATCGGAGCCGAGACTGTGGCCTGACCAGTATGTGCATCACGCGGTCATTCAGGTGTTGGAGCCGATCATGATGCGGGGCATGGACAATTTCTGCTGCGGGAGCATCCGAAACCGGGGTATCCATTACGGCGTTCGGGCCATCAAGAAGTGGATGCGGACAGACCCGAAAGGGACGAAGTACGCCGAGGAGCTGGACATCCACCATTTCTACGACAGTTTGACGGCGGAGACGGTGATGAAGCGGCTCCGGCGGCTGGTGAAAGACCGGCGGATGCTGGAGGTATGCGAGCGGCTGATGAAGCACGGCATTCTGATCGGCGCTTACTTTTCCCAATGGTTTGCCAACACGGTGCTGCAACCACTCGACCGGCTGATACGGGAAAGCGGTCTGCGCGACCACTACCTGCGGTACATGGACAACTTTACCTTGTTCGGGCGGAACAAGCGGAAGCTGCGGCGGCTGCGGGAGCTGATCGAGAAATGGCTGGCGGCACACGGCCTGCGGCTGAACGGAAAGTGGCAGCTCTATCCGACGGCAAAGCGGACGGTGGCGGCGCTGGGGTATCGCTTCGGGCGAGGGTATACCCTGCTGCGGAAACGAAACATGGTGCGCCTGAAACATTCTCTTTCCGTCTGCCGCCGTACCATGCGGCGGCACCACGCGATCAAGCCAGCGTTGGCGCAGGGGCTTTTATCCAGACTGGGCCAGATGAAGCACTGCAATCACGTCCACTTTTTCCAGAACTATGTGGAGACGGGCTTGCAGCGGAAATTGAAATGCGTGGTCAGAGAACACGCAAGAAAGGAGCGGGCAAGATGGAATACGTCTACGGAACAAGCGTTATCGGCGGCGTAGAACGGGAAAACCTGAAAATCGTGGGTGGCCCCGCGCTGCGGGAGGGCGAATACCTGACCACAGTGCGGGAGTACGACGACAGCAGCATCACAGACCGCTGCCGCATCGACCGGCACTATCACAGCGACACGGACGAGGACGGGACGCGGTACGACTTCTATACCATCAGCGAGCATTACAGGTATGTGGAAAGGACAAAGTTGATGGAAGAAACGAGAAAGGCAACGGAGATCGCCTTTGTGACGCTGGCGGAGAGTGGAAGCATCGACGCTGTGACTGCGGGGGAGCACAAGAGCCTGTTTGAAACGTGGCAGACCGGCGTTGCTTACACGGTTGGGCAGCTACGCAACTGGGGGAACAAGCTGTACAAATGCGTACAGGCGCACACCTCACAGGCGGGATGGGAACCGGACAAGGCGGTGTCGCTTTGGTCGGCGGCATCTGACCCGGCGGAAGAATGGCCGGAATGGAGCAAGCCGGTGGGGGCGCATGACGCTTACGCAAAGGGCGACAAGGTGAGCCACAATGGGAAGCATTGGACATCAACGGCGGATGCCAATGTGTGGGAACCGGGGGTATACGGCTGGACGGAGGCGACGGCGTGAGCAGCCATTTGCAGATCATCGCAGAACTGGAGGCGCTTGTGGAAATGCAGGCGCGTATCGTCCGGGTGCTGGCGACACGCCTTGCGGAGCTGGGCGACACCGTGACCGGGAGAGACGAGATCGCGGAGGCCGACGAGGCATACCGCAGGGCCATCGGCGGGGACGAATGGCCGGAGTGAAAGCAGGAGGACAGGAAAATGTACATCGACGCGGACACCATCATTAAGGCGGCCAGCCTTTTGGGAGCAATCGGAGCGCTGGTCGCCGCCATTGTTTCCGTGTACAAGGTCATTGAGAGCAACAAAAAGCAGAGCGAGTTCATCAACGCCATTCAGGAGGAGCAGACGCTTATCTGCTATGGCCTGCGTGGTGCGTTGCAGGGGCTTGTGGAGCAGGGGTGCAACGGGCCGTGCAAGGATGCGCTGGACAAACTGGATAAGCACCTGAATAAAAGCGCGCACCCGCACATCAAGGAGGACTGACATGGCGGGAAAGCGAACGCAGGCAAAGACGAAAGGCAGGAAGAAGCACATGGGAACCATGGACTTTATTCTGCAGATCGTCTTTTTGTGTCTGACGGTATTTACGATTGCCATGATCGTGCTGTTTACCGTGTACGGCTCCGTGCCGGATACGCTGATCACCTGTGTGTTTGCCACGCTGGGCGGCGAGTGCGGCATCCTCGGATGGATAAAGACCACCAAGGAGAAGAAGCAGGAAAGGCGGTGGCAGCTTGCGGACATGAGACGGGAAAAGGAGGAGGCGGAACGGATTGCACAGCAGACAGAGGAACCGTGAGGAGGGATAGATCATGCTGGCAGGAAAAAATAACGAGGAGAAAATCTGGAATTATCTGAAAGGCGCGGGGCTGAACGACTTCGGCACCGCCGGTCTGATTGGAAACCTGTATGCGGAGAGCGGCCTTATCCCGAACAACGTGGAGAACCTATACGAAAAAAGACTTGGCATGACAGACGCAAGCTATACGGCGGCGGTGGACAGCGGCAAGTATCAGTTCTTCGCAACGGATAAGGCGGGCTACGGCCTCGCCCAATGGACGTACTGCTCCCGCAAGGCAGAGCTGCTGGACTATGCCCAGTGCTGCCGAAAGAGCATCGGCGATCTGGAAATGCAGCTTGATTTCCTGATGAAAGAGCTGCGAGAGGACTATAAGGCGGTGCTGGCCGTGCTGAAAACGGCTGGAAGCGTCCGGGCAGCATCGGACACGGTGCTGCTGAAATTTGAGCGCCCGGCAGATCAGAGCGAGGCGGCGCAGGCAAGACGGGCTGCGTTCGGCCAGCGGTATTATGGCAAGTATGCGGCAGGGAGCGCCGCAGGAAGCGGAGGAAAGCCTATGACGGAACAGGAACAGCGGCAGAAAATCGTGAGCATCGCCCAGAGCTACATCGGATGCAAAGAGAGCGACGGGAGCCACAGGAAGATCATCGACCTGTACAACAGTCACAGGCCGCTGGCCCGTGGCTACGCCGTGAAGTACACGGACGCATGGTGCAGCACGTTCGCAAGCGCCGTCGCTATCGCGGCGGGAATGACCGACATCATCCCGACGGAGTGCGGCTGCGGAAAGCACATCGAGCTGTTCAAGAAGCTGGGGAGCTGGCAGGAGGGCGACGCTTATGTGCCGAAGCCCGGCGACTATATTTTCTACGACTGGCAGGACAGCGGCGTGGGAGACTGCACCGGCAGCGCCGATCATGTGGGCATCGTGGAAAAGGTCAGCGGGACAAGCATCACCGTCATTGAGGGCAACTACTCCGACAGCGTGAAGCGCCGCACCATTTCTGTGAACGGACGGTACATTCGCGGCTACGGCGTACCGAAGTACGGCGGAAAGGAGGCGACCGGCGGCGGGACTGCGGCGGACGCTGCACCGGCCAAGGGCGGCGGGTGCAAGGTGGGCGACATCGTGACATTCACCGGCGAGAGGCACTACACCAGCGCAAACAGCACCGTGGGCAAACCGTGCAAGCCGGGCAAGGCCAAGGTGACGCAGGTGTACCAGCCGCTTGTGAGCAGGCATCCGTATCACCTTGTCGCCGTGAGCGGCGGCGGAAGCACCGTGTACGGCTGGGTGGACGCGGCGGACATCAAGACCGAAGCGGCGGCGCTGGCCGTGGGCGATCAGGTGACGATGGACAAGGCCGCCACAGTCTACGGCACCACGCGCAAATTCTCCTCGTGGGTGTACAGCGCAAAGCTGTATGTCCGGGCAATCAGCGGCGACCGCATTTCAGTTTCCACGCTGAAAAGCGGCGCAATCACAGGAAACGTGGACAAGAAATATCTGACGAAAGTGTAAGGAGGTACACACCATGACACAGATCATTCCCGACATCATCAACATTGTCATTGAGGCCATTTTTGCCATCCTCGGCCTGTTCTTCACCGGCGTGGCCGTTCCGTGGCTGATCAAGACCGGCATCCCTTGGCTGAAAGACAAGCGCCTGTACGGCATTGTCACCGTTCTGGTCAAGGCGGCGGAGAAGCAGCGCGAGGCCGGTGCGCTGCCCATCCCGAAGTACGATTATGTGGTGCAGATGCTTGAAGCAAAGGGAATTAAGGTCACGGCGGAGGTAAAGGCCATGATCGAGGCGGCGGTTAAGGAACTGGACATCGCGGTTGACAGCACTATCGGTACGCTGGGCGGCATCTTTGTGGAGGACAACCCCGGAAAGACGGATGGGGAAAAGGAACTGAATAACTGAAATTACCCCCGGCTGCTATACTCATAGATATAGCAGCCGGGGGATTTTTTGTGCGCATACGCCGAAAAAATGCTGTTGCACAATGCTGGTTTTGTGGGTATCATAATAAGACAAAAAGAGACAGAGCGGAACAGGAACGCCGACACCGCCCTGCGCGGGTGAGCGAGAGAGGAGGCTTTACGGTGCAGACCGGAGGACGAACATTTAAGCATCTGACCAAGAACGACAGGCTGCGCATTGAGAAGTGGCAGCGCAGGGGCTTGAAGCCGCCACAGATCGCGGAGAAGCTGCGCGTCCACGTTTCCACCATCTACCGGGAGTTGAAGCGCGGGGAGTATGAGCGGCTGGACGGGGAGACGTGGGAAATGGTGACGGCGTACAGCCCGGACATCGCGGAGGCGCGATACCAAAGCAATCTGCGGGAGAAAGGGCCGGACTTGAAGATCGGAAAAGATCACGAGCTGGCAAACTACATTGAGACAACAATCACGGAGCGGGAGTGCAGCCCTGCCGCTGCCCTTGGATATGCAATGCTGGAGGGGCGGACATTCGAGACCTCTGTTTCCGTGACGACGATCTACAGCTACATCAAAAAGGGTCTCTTTCTCCACATCACACAGGTGGATTTGCCGCGCCGGGGCAAGGTGAAGCAGAAATACAAAAAGGTCAAGACCAAGAAAGATCAGGCGCGGGCCTCTGCGGGTGAGAGCATTGAGCAACGTCCGCCGGAGGTGGAGAGCCGCGAGGAGTTCGGGCATTGGGAGGGCGACACCGTGTACAGCGGAAAGGGCAAGTGCAAGACCACCAGCGCCCTGCTGACCCTGAATGAGCGCAAGACGCGAAAAGACATCATTATAGGAATACCGAACAGAAAGGCGGAAACCGTGGTCAAGGCGCTGGATGCGCTGGAGCGGAAATGCGGTGCCAGACGGTTCAGGGCAATCTTCAAAAGCATCACCTTTGACAACGGCTCGGAATTTTCGGCGGCGGAGGTGCTGGAGCGGAGCGCCGTCAATAAGACCATCCCGCGCACCAAGGTATACTACTGCCATCCGTATTCCTCGTGGGAACGGGGGAGCAACGAGAACGCCAACAGCATGATCAGGCGGCGGCATCCGAAAGGCACAGATTTCTCCAAGGTCAGCGCGGCGGAGATCGCGGCCACGGAGGAATGGATTAACAACTATCCTCGAAAAATCTTAGGGTACAAGAGCAGCGAGGTCATGTTCCGGGAGTGCCTGCGGGAGATCGGGCTGATCGCGTAACAGGAAGAAACCAGCACAGAGGACAATCAAAGGGAGAGGATGTGAGTGGAGCGGAACACGGGGAACAGAACAGGAAAACACGCAGGCTGCCGACCATGGGACATGACGGCGGCCATGTTGGCTTGTCAAAATTAGACAAAACAAGAAGTGAAAAATTGTGCGCATTTAATGCTTGACTTTTGCCTGTCCGGAAAAACCGTGGTTTGCCCTTGCGAAGCGGAAACGGCTATTGTATAATGTACTTTCTGAATGGGAAACTGTTAAAAGGGGGGAGCGGCATGGACAACCGGCCCATCGGGGTATTCGATTCCGGCCTGGGAGGGCTGACGGCGGTGAAGGCGCTGCGGCAGATCCTGCCGGAAGAAAAGCTGGTCTATTTCGGCGATACGGCCCGCGTCCCGTATGGCGGACGCTCCAAGGAGACCCTGCTGAAATATGCCCGGCAGGACGTTCGGTTCCTGCGTTCCTTTGACCTGAAAGCCATTGTCATTGCCTGCGGCACGGTGTCCACCACCTCGCTGGATACCTTGCAGGCGGAAAACGACCTGCCGATCGTCGGCGTGGTGGAGCCTACCTGCCGGCGGGCGCTGCTGGTGACGAAGGATAAAAAGGTGGGGATCATTGCCACGCTGGCCTCCATCCGCTCCGGCGCATACGAAGCCATGCTGCGCCGGTTGGACCCGGCGGTGGAGATCATCGGAAAGCCCTGTCCGCTGTTTGTCCCGCTGGTGGAAAACGGCCGGATCAGCCGGGGCGATGTGGTGATCGAGACGGTGGCCCGGGAATATCTGGAGCCGCTGAAGGCCACCGGGGTGGACACCCTGATCCTCGGATGCACCCATTACCCGCTGCTGACGGAGATCATCGGCGACATCATGGGGCCGGAGGTGACGCTGGTCTCCGCCGGTGAGGAATCCGCCTTTGAGCTGAAGCGGCTGCTGAAGGCCGGCAGCCTGCGGGCTGATGAAAATCAGGCCGGCGGCGTGGATTTCTACGTCAGCGACCGGCCGGAGGATTTTGAGAAGATCGCGTCTGTGTTCCTTGGCACGGAGCTGAGCCACGGCGCGGAGAGGATCAACATTGAACAGTATTGAATCGGAGAAGCTCCCGGTGATGATCTCCGTCCGCGGGGAGCAGTATTATGACGGCGTGGACCCGGATTCCACGGAGCTGATGACGGAGGGAACGCTGGAGCAGACGGCGGACGGCCTTCGCATCAGCTATCAGGAGACGGAGCTTACCGGCATGGAGGGGACCTGCACCACCTTCGAGATCGGCCCCAGCCGGGTGATCCTGCGGCGCAGCGGCAGCGTGAACTCCCAGATGGTTTTTGAGGAGGGCAAGCAGCACACCTCTTTGTATGAAACGCCTTTCGGCGACCTGTCGGTGGATATCCAGACCGGCCGCCTGCGGCACAATCTGACGGAGCGGGGCGGCATCATGGAGATCAAATATTCCATTGCGGTGGAACACGTTGTGACCGGCAGAAACTGCTTCAAAATCCGGGTGCGGAGAAAATAAAGACTATTTTTAACCGAAGAAAGGGTTTAACGATATGACGAACATGATCCAAAACGCGAAGGACCAGGCGGCGGCGCTGGCCATGGCGGCCTATCAGGCGGCCGCGGCGGACGGTTCTCTGCCGGCGGCGGAGGTAAAGACCGCCCCTGTGGAGATCCCCAAGGATACTGCAAACGGCGACTACACCACCACCTTTGCTCTGGCGGCGGCCAAGGCGCTGGGCAAGCCGCCCCGCGTCATTGCACAGGCTCTGCTGGATCACATGGATCTGACGGACAGCTATTTTACCTCTGCGGAGATCGCAGGCCCTGGCTTCCTGAATTTCCGGCTGGGGGACGCGTGGTACGCCGGCGTTATGGACGCTGTGGAAACGGAAGGGGACGCCTACGGTACCAACGACAGCCTGACGGGTCAGAAGATCATGGTGGAGTTTGTCTCCGCCAACCCCACAGGCCCTATGCACATGGGCAATGCCCGCGGCGGCGTGCTGGGGGATACGCTGGCTTCCGTCCTGACGGCCTGCGGCGCGGATGTGACGCGGGAATTCTACGTCAACGACGCCGGACACCAGATCGACAAGTTTGCCCGCTCCATTGAGGTGCGCTATCTCCAGCTCATCAACGGCGAGGACTCCATCGCCTTCCCGGAGGACGGCTATCAGGGCGGGGATATCAAGGATCTGGCGAAGGCTTATTACGAGGAACACGGCGAGAGCCTCCTGAACGTCTCCGAAAAGGAGCGGCAGGACACGCTGGCCCAGTATGGCCTTTCCGTGAACCTGCCCCGGATGAAGGCGGATCTGGAGCGCTACAAGATCCGCTATGACAACTGGTTCTACGAGTCCTCTCTCCATGAGAGCGGCTATGTGGCGGAGACGGTGGATCTCCTGACGGAAAAGGGCTGGACTTATGAAAAGGACGGCGCTCTGTGGCTGAAAACCGCGGAGATCCTCCGGGATCACTTCCGCAAGCAGGGCAAGAAGGAAAAGGACATCGAGAAACTGGATCTCAAGGACGACGTGCTTCGCCGGGCCAACGGCTTCTACACCTATTTTGCTGCGGATATTGCCTATCACCGCAACAAGTTTGCCGTCCGGGGCTTTGACAAGGTTATCAACGTCTGGGGCGCCGACCACCACGGCCATGTAGCCCGGCTGAAGGGCGCGCTGGACGCACTGGATCTCAACGGCTCCCAGCGGCTGGATATTGTGCTGATGCAGCTGGTAAAGCTGCTGCGGGACGGCGAGGTGGTTCGTATGTCCAAGCGGACGGGCAAGGCCATTTCCCTCCACGATCTGCTGGATGAGGTGCCTGTGGACGCTGCCCGGTGGTATTTCAACGCCAAGCCTGACACCCAGATGGAGTTCGATCTGGGACTGGCTGTCCGGGAGGATTCCGAGAACCCCATTTACTATGTGGAGTATGCCCACGCCCGGATCTGCTCCCTGCTGCGGGCGCTGGAGTCCGATGGCGTTTCCGTGCCGGAGAAGGCCGACCTGAGCCTGCTGTCCGGCGAGGCGGAGAAGGCCCTCATCAAGCAGATCGCCCAGTACTGTGAGGAGATCAAGCTGGCGGCCAGAGATTACGATCCCAGCCACATCAACCGCTGCTTACAGGAGCTGGCAGGCTGCTTCCACCGCTTCTATACCGCCTGCCGTATCCGGGGCGAGGAGCCTCAGGTGGCCGCTGCCCGCATGAAGCTGGCGGATGACACCCGGATCGTATTGAAAAACGGTCTCCGCCTCATCGGCGTGGACGCACCGGAGAAAATGTAATTGTTTTGCCTGCAAAATACCCAGTTATCACCAAAAAAAGAGCCAGTCGGCTCTTTTTTTGCGCCTTGACAGCCGCAGATGGAAAGCGTATACTCACAAACGCCGCTTGTCTATCGAAACGGCTGATTTTATGGATCAATCAGGTGAAAGAATGGAACAGACCCTTCAACAAGTGAAGCCCGCACAAAAGAATTCCGCCCTGCGGGCTGCGTTTCCTGCCACCGTGCCGGTGCTGACGGGGTATCTCTGTCTGGGTATTGCCTACGGCGTGCTGATGCGTACCGCCGGATACGGGCTTGGATGGGCGGTGTTTCTGAGCATCGTGTGCTATGCGGGAAGTATGGAATTCGTTACGGTAACGCTGCTGACTTCGGCGTTTGACCCGGTTCAGGCGCTGGTCATGTCCATTCTGGTCAACGCCCGCCACTGCTTCTACGGCCTTTCCATTCTGGAAAAGTACAAGGGCACCGGCTGGGCGCGGCCGTTCCTGATTTTCGGACTGACGGACGAGACGTTTTCGCTGGTGTCCACGCTGGAACCGCCTGCGGGGGTGGAACGCCGGGACTTCTATTTCTGGATCACCCTGCTGGATTATCTATACTGGCTTTCCGGCTCTGCCATCGGCAATCTGCTGGGCAACGTGCTGCCCTTTGACAGCGCCGGGATGGACTTCGCCCTGACGGCCCTGTTCGTGGTGCTGTTTCTGGAGCAGTGGAAAAAGAAGGAAAACCGTCCGGCCGGCATCATTGGTCTGGTGTGTACAGCGCTGAGTCTGGCGGTGTTCGGGCCGGATAATCTGGTGATCCCCGCCATGGTGCTGCTGTTGGCCGTTTTGCTGGGAGGGAGGAAGATGCTGTGCCGCTGACAACCGTTCAGATCCTTGCCATTATTCTGGCGGTGTCTCTGGGGACGCAGATTACCCGCTGGCTGCCCTTCCTGCTGTTCCCGGAAAGCAAGCAGCCGCCCAAGGTGGTGCTGTATCTGGGCAAGGTGCTGCCGCCGGCCATGATGGGCCTGCTGGTGGTGTACTGCTTCAAGAATGTCAGCTGGCTTTCCGGCAGCCACGGCGCGCCGGAGTTGTTGGCCACTGCCGCTGTGGTGGGACTTCATCTGTGGAAGAAGAACGTGCTGCTGTCCATTGCAGGCGGCACGGCGCTGTATATGGTTCTTCTTCAGGTGGTGTTCGCCTGACGCATAAACCGGGACAAACCGCATAGAATGAGACCACAGTCCTTGGACTGTGGTCTCCTGTTTTCAGACGGGATGTTTGGCGTTTCAGGGAGGACGGTATGGGCAAACGGCTGAACTTCTGGCCCCTTGCGGGCTTTCTCACGGTATCGGTGCTGGGGACGCTGGCACATTTTGCCTATGAATGGAGCGGAAAACAGCTGCTGGCAGGGGCGTTCTGCGCTGTTAACGAGTCCACATGGGAGCATATGAAGCTGCTGTTTTTCCCGGCACTGCTGTTTACCATGATCCAGATCGCTGCCGCACGGGAGCGGGACGGCGCGATCCCGGCGGTGCGGGCTGTCAGCGTCACGGCGGGGCTGCTTCTGATCCCGGTGCTGTACTATACTTATACCGGCATTCTGGGCCGCCATGTCCTATGGGCGGACATCGCCATTTTTTATCTGGCTGTGGCGCTGACATTCCGGCTGGACAGCTGCCTCCGGCGGCGCAGACGGCTCTGGGAGCCGTGGCAGCAGGCGGCGGGGCTGCTGTGGCTGTGGGGATTGGCGTTTCTGTTCGTGTGGTGGACGTTCCGGCCGCCCCATATCGGCCTGTTTCTGGACCCGGCGACAGGCGGATACGGCATTGCGTGAAGCGTGGTATTGTATGAAAAAAAGCGGCGCATTGCGCCGCTTTTATTTTTTGTAAAAATGAAAATCGCAGCAGTCTCCGCCGGTACCCAGCGTCTGCGTGCGGTGGAAGCCCACCTTTTTCAAATCCCCGAAGGAGTAGTTGTCACATTCGCAGAAGAACCGGCAGACCTCCGGGCAGCCGCACGCCGCGCAGGTGTCGTGCCACAGGCATTTGCGGATCGTGAGGTCGAAGCTGTCACCTTCCGCCGCGAATGTGCTGTCCCATGCGTCGCTGGAAGCAGTTTTCCTGCGGAAAGCCCAGCGGAAAATGGAGAAAAAGTGCGGGATCCATTCCAGCCCGGCGTATCGGTCGTGCATGACAGGCCCCTGTACTTCCCGGATATATTTTTCCATCAGCTTTTCCGCGTCCAGTCCCCGGCGCTTCAGCACGGTATAGACCGCCGTCCGCGGCAGAATGGTGCTTTGCATGACGGCCAGCCGGGAAGGGGAGGTTTCCTGCGCGGCGGCCAGAAAGGCAGCGGCCTGCTCCCGGCTTTCCTGCATGACCGCCCACCCGGTTTTTTCACCCAGTACCCGAAGAAAAAACTGATCCAGTGCGGCCCACATTTTTTTCTCGTCCCGTTGTACGGACATCTGCGCCTCCCTTACACCACACCGGCCGGCTGGCCGTCCAGATGCGCCTGACGGGCGCGGATGTAATGTTCCAGCACGTCTGCCGTGCCGGGTACGCCCAGCCGGGCGCTGTTGATGACCAGATCGTAGCTCTGGGCGTCGCCCCAGTCGTTTTTGCAGTGCTGGTCATGATAGACGCGGCGCTGGCGATCCTGTCTGCGGATAAATTCCAGCGCTTCGTTTCCCGGCAGGGGCGTCCGCCGGATGCGGAAATCCAGATCGGCCTCGATGAAGATGGACACAAGACACTCGTAATCCGCCAGCACTTCTTCGGCACAGCGGCCCAGCACCACAAAGGATTCCCCTGCGGCGGCGTGCTGGCGCAGCAAGTCAAACTGCATCTGAGCCACGCCGTCCTCCGGCGCGTTGCTGAAGCCCTTGATGCTGCGGTAGAACAGGGGAGAGCGGGGGCGCTCGTCATACTGCTCCAGAGATTTGGGGTCTACACCCCGATCCTCGGCGGCGCTTTGCAGGATGCTCTTGTCGTACAGCGGCAGACCGAACCGCCCTGCCAGCGTCTTGGCAATTTCCAGACCGCCGCTGCCGGATTCCCGGCCAATGGCAATGATCAACTGAGACATAGATGTACCTCCTGTTAGGAAAAGATCAGCGCCAGCAGGCCGTAGATCACCGGCTGGTACAGCAGATAAACGATCAGGGAGTGCCGCCCGATGGTGCCAATCCCCGGCAGGCGGATATCCGGCACGGCGGGGGTTTCAGGCCGCAGGCGGTAGAGATAAAACCCCGCCCAGAAAAGAAACAGCCACGGCAGCAGGGAAAAATAGTCCGAGGAGACGAAGCTGGGGGCGGGGAAGCCCAGCCCGGCGGAGAGCGTGTTTGCATACCAGTTCCGGGGCAGATGCAGGAGCGGAACGCCTGCAAAGCCCAGAAAGCCGTTGTTCACGTCCCGCAGCACCAGAAACAGCCCGAAGCTGACGGCCAGCCCCAGCCGGGGCGGGACGCGGTTCAGCAGAGGACGCAGGGGCACCGTCAGCAGGGCAGCGGTGCCCAGAAAGGTCAGCACCCCGAAGCGCACCGGCTCCTCCGGCAGCACCAGCAGCGTTGCCAGCGATACGGCGGCGCCGCCGAAAAAGCTCATCAGCCCCCGGCGCAGAGGATGGCGCCCCATCTGCCAGCAGAAGCCGGAGAGGAGAATAAACGTACAGCAGATGCTCTGCTGCCAGATCCCAGCCCAGAAGGAACGGTACCAGCCCCAGTCAAGACGGTAGAGATAGACCAGATCCCAGCAGGCGTGGTAGACGATCATACTGACCAGCGTCAGCCCCCGGATCGTATCCAGCGTGCCGCTGCGGAGACGGATGGAAGTGGGTTTCATGGCAGAGACTCCCGGAAAAAGAATTTTCTGCCACAAAAATACCACAAATTTCGCGGCTTTACAAGTATGTTCAGACTTTGTTAATCCAATGGCGCATCAGGCAAAACGGCCATACTGCCCAAAGCCAGCCCCAGCTGCACGCCGGCGCGGAAATGGAAAGCGGCGTGGCGGGCTTCCAGCGCGTCATGGAGGCCGGAGAGACGGAGCAGCTCCCGGTGCAGCGCCGGGTCGTCCTGACGGCTGTGCAGCAGCGTTTGAAGCTGCTGACGGTATTCCTCGGCGGGATCGTGGGGCTGCGCCGCGTCCGCATTGCGCTGCTCCCGCGCCACCAGACTGAGGAGAAGGTCAATGGTGCCGTTAATTGAATTCATAAATACACCTCCTTTTTAATTACATCATTATACATCATGATATGCAAAATGCAAGCACTTGTTTTAAACATTGCACCATGTGTATACTATATACCATAAGGTGGTGTATATATGGCAGAAGTTGTTCTGGTAAACCGAACGCGGTTTACATCTTCTTTAAAAAATGAATTGCTGGAGCAATTTGACCAGCTGGCAAGGGAAACGCGTATTCCTAAATCACGCTTATTCGATGAAGCCATTGAGGATCTTCTGAAGAAATACGCGGCAAAAGACCTCTGACGATGGGGGAAACCGGGCGGCTGCGCCTGCTTTCCCCGTTTTTCCCTTGCGCTGGCAGGGGGGATGTGTTAGAGTAACTAAGTCTGTGTATATGAATACAGGAGGATCATTATGCCAAATTTGGAAGAAGAAATTTCCCGGCGGCGGACATTCGCCATCATCTCTCACCCCGACGCCGGTAAAACGACCCTGACGGAAAAGTTCCTGCTCTACGGCGGCGCCATTGCCCAGGCCGGCGAGGTCAAGGGCAAGCGGGCCAAGGCCGCCACCTCCGACTGGATGGAGATCGAAAAGCAGCGCGGCATTTCCGTCACCAGCTCTGTGATGCAGTTCCAGCATGACGGCTTCTGCATCAATATTCTGGACACCCCCGGCCATCAGGACTTCTCCGAGGACACTTACCGCACCCTGATGGCGGCGGACAGCGCCGTCATGGTCATTGACGGCGCCAAGGGCGTGGAACCCCAGACCCGGAAGCTGTTCAAGGTCTGCGCCCTGCGGCACATTCCCATTTTCACCTTTATCAACAAGATGGACCGGGAGACCCGCGACCCTCTGGAACTGTGCGAGGAAGTGGAGCGGGAGCTGGGCATCGACACCTATGCCGTCAACTGGCCCATCGGCTGCGGCAAGGAGTTTGCCGGTGTGTATGACCGGGAAAAGCAGCGGATCCTGTTCTTCTCCGGCGAGACACGGGGCAAAAAGGTCAACTCCGTGGAGGTGGCGCTGGACGATCCCGCCCTTGACGAGATGCTGGGGGCGGAAAAGGCGGCCAAGCTGCGGGACGAGGTGGAGCTGCTGGGGGCCGGCCGGGAGTTCGACATGGACGCCGTGCGGAACGGTACGCTGTCCCCGGTGTTCTTTGGCTCCGCATTGACCACCTTCGGCGTGGAGCCGTTTCTGGAGGAATTCCTCCGCATGACCACGGCCCCCCTGCCCCGAATCAGCGATCAGGGGGAGGTGGATGTGTTCTCCCCGGATTTCTCCGCCTTCGTATTCAAAATTCAGGCCAACATGAACAAGGCTCACCGGGACCGGCTGGCCTTCATGCGGATCTGCTCCGGCAAGTTTGAGCGGGACACGGAATATTACCATGTCCAGAGCGGCAAAAAGCTGCGGCTCAGCCAGCCTCAGACCATGATGGCCGCAGAACGGGAAATTGTGGATGAGGCCTACGCCGGGGACATCATCGGCGTGTTCGATCCAGGCCTGTTCGCCATCGGCGATACCATCACCGTGCCGGGGAAGAAGTTCCGCTATTCCGGCATCCCCACCTTTGAGCCGGAGCATTTCATGCGGGTCTCCCCCAAGGACACCATGAAGCGCAAGCAGTTCATCAAGGGAACGGAGCAGATCGCCCAGGAGGGCGCTATCCAGATCTTCAAGATCCCCGGCGCGGGTCTGGAAGAGGTGATCGTGGGCGTGGTCGGCACCCTGCAATTCGATGTGTTCGAGTACCGCATGAAAAACGAGTACAACGTGGATCTGCGGATGACCAGCCTGCCCTACGACCACCTGCGGCTCATTGAGTCCATGGACTGCCACCCGGACGAGATCGTGCTGTGTACCGGCGCGGCTGTCCTTCAGGACTTCCGGGACCGCTATCTGCTGGCCTTTGACGGCGAGTGGAGCGTGGGCTTCCTGACCAAGCACAATCCCGGTCTGGTTCTGGCGGATACGCTGTCCGTGTAAATTATAATAAGGAGGCAGGCTATGCTGACGATCCGACGCTTTCAAATGGGAGACGAGGACGCCCTTTCCATGCTGATCCGCCGCACCCTGCGGGAAGTCAACTACACCAGTCCCAAATCGGAGCTGGACTATCTGATCCCTCACTATTCCCCGGAGACCATGGTGGAGCTGTCCCGAACCGGCCATACCTATGTGCTGGAGGAGGACGGGCAGATCGTCGGATCCGGCACCGTGCTGCCGGACGGCGCGTCGGAAGCGGAGATCGTGGCGGCGTTTCTGGTTCCGGAGTCTATCGGCAAGGGCTACGGCCGGAAGCTTTTCGAGACGCTGGAAGCGGACGAGCTGGCAGTGAAAGCTGAGCGGGTCTGGCTCACCTCCTCGGATATGGCGCTGGGCTTTTACGAGCACATGGGCTGGGTGAATCCCAACGGCTACCGGGTTCGGGCCGGGGAGGAGAACCTGCTGTATATGGAAAAACGGAAATGAAGCGATGACGAATGGAATGTCCCGGCTTTTCAAAGCCGGGACATTTTTCCTGCCTGTGCTGAGCAGATGCGGAGGGAGGAACGCGGAAAAAGCGCCTGCCGGGAAAAATGCCCCCATTCCCGTGCGGTCCCTGCCGCGTCCAAACTTTTTTCAAAAAAATTATGAAAAACAGAGAAAAAAGCCTTGACATCCGACAGAATATCCGATATGATAATCAAGTCCGCGTGGTAGGGTACTCCTGCCTGCTGACACTGCGATGAACCGGGAGATTGCTCCGCAAGGAGGTAACTTCCGGGGAGTATGTCCGATAATCGGGCGGCTGAGAAGTCCTGTATGCGGCGTAGATCGCCATACCATGGGACAAGTACCGGCCACAGTGCCGGTCTTTTTCATGAGTAGGAATGATACGCACGGTTAAGCGTACAGAAAATTTCTCGCCGTAGGTCGTCGAGACCCGTACAACAACCTACGAAACATTTGGAGGAAAACAACATGGCACAGAAAGAAATGATCCGCATCCGCCTGAAGGCCTATGACCATCAGGTTATCGACCAGAGCGCCGAGAAGATCGTGGAGACCGCCAAGCGCACCGGCGCTCAGGTTTCCGGCCCCATCCCCCTGCCCACCAAGAAGGAGGTTGTCACCATCCTCCGCGCTGTTCATAAGTACAAGGACAGCCGTGAGCAGTTCGAGCGCCGCACCCACAAGCGCCTGATCGACATCTCCAACTCCTCTCCCAAGACCGTTGAGGCTCTGATGGCTCTGGAGCTGCCCGCCGGCGTGGAGATCGAGATCAAGCTGTAATCACCGGATTACAAACCAACCCCAGGCTCAAAGAAGTGCGCCGCACTTTTTTGAATATGTTGCTCACCCATTTGTCCATCGACTTGCGTGAGATGGACAGGGTCATGTCGGCAGAGCAATGCGGCAAGCCGTATCTAAGCCGACCAATAACCTAACAGGAGGAAATACACATGAAGGCAATCATCGGCAAAAAAGTGGGTATGTCCCAGATTTTTGACGAGAACGGCCACGTGATCCCCGTCACTGTCATTGAGGCGGGTCCCTGCACGGTCGTTCAGAAAAAGACTTCCGAAAAGGAAGGCTACAACGCGGTTCAGCTGGGCTTCGAGGATGTTTCCGAGAAGAAGCTGACCAAGGGCGAGATGGGCCACCTGAACAAAGCTGGCGTGTCTCCCAAGAAGCACCTGCGCGAGTTTGACCTGGACAACGCCGCTGAGCTGAACATCGGCGACATTGTGAAGGCCGACACCTTCCAGGCCGGCGATTTCGTCGATATCACCGGCATCAGCAAGGGCCACGGCTATCAGGGCGCGATCAAGCGCTGGGGCGCACAGCGCACCCCCACCAGTCACGGCGGCGGCCCTGTTCACCGTCACGCCGGTTCCATGGGCTCTTCCACCGATCCCTCCCGCATCTTCAAGGGCAAGATCGGCGCCGGCCACATGGGCGTGGATCAGGTGACTGTCCAGAACCTGTCCGTTGTGAAGGTTGACCCCGAGCTGAA
>ENA-UEQK01000230-UEQK01000230.1-human-gut-metagenome-genome-assembly--contig:-NODE-230-length-42145-cov-17.442355_pt1 | contig 42145 bp, 34 predicted proteins | sample MGYA00242939_ERZ507942 | MGnify/ENA primary metagenome ERZ507942 (study PRJEB26167, sample SAMN06115485) | human gut metagenome | host: Homo sapiens | place: China:Chongqing | collected 2015-03-30... | reverse complement strand
GGCCTACCACGACATTGTGGAGGCCACCAACGCCCACAGCTACCGTGTCTATGACGGCGAGGAGCACTGGATGTAAGCGGGAAATGGCAAGGCCCCCGGAACCAATCGGTTCCGGGGGCCTTATTCAGCCGGCCTGGATTGCCTCATAGGCCTGCATGCCCCACTCGCCCAGGGCGCGCAGATAGGGGTCAATGGACCGCCCCAGCGCCGTCAGAGAGTACTCTACCCGGGGCGGAATTTCGGGATACTGCTCCCGGTGGACCAGCCTGGCTCGCTCCAACTCCTCCAGGGACTTGGAGAGCATGACGCTGGAGATGCCCTCCAGCCGCCGTTGGAGTTCGTTAAAGCGGATTACCTCCTGCTGGTTGAGCTCCCACAGGATGCGCAGCTTCCACTTGCCGCTTACCAGCCCCAGGGCAAATTTGACCGGACAGCCCTCCATGGTGTTGCCTCCCCACTAAGTATTTTCTTACCGGCTAAAGAAAAATTGCGTACTTGTACTTTTTTCGCCGCTGTCTATAATGATACCAACAAGGACCAGAAAAGGAAAGGGGTATTTTAAAATGGAAATACAGCAGGCGATTGAGATCCGGCGGAGCATCCGTGCCTACGGGGACCGGCCGGTGGAGCGGGAGAAGCTGGAGGCCGTGCTCCGGGCGGGCAACCAGGCACCCATCTTCGGCCGGCTCCACATGAGCGTCTTTGCGGGGCCGGAGCAGCTCCAAGCGGTGGACGCGGCGGCGGTGGCGGGCATGGCCCGCTCCGGCGTGCCCTTCCTGGAGAACCTGGCCGCCCAGGAGGGCTATCACCCTCTCTACGGCGCGGCGGCCCTGGTGGTGCTCTCCGCCCCCGGCGGCCTGGATGAGAAGGGCTTCAACATGGCCAATGTATCCTGCGCGGCGGAGAACATGCTGCTGGCCGCCGCTGGGCTGGGACTGGGCTCCTGCTTTCTGATGGGGCCCATGGCCGCCTTCTCCGACCCGGCGCTGCGGGCCCGGCTGGAGCTGCCCGAGGGCTACGAGCCCCTGGTAGGGGTGGCCCTGGGCTACGCCGCTCCGGAGCACCCCGCCGCCCCGGAGCGGACGGATGCCGGTATCACCTGGTGCAGATAAGCAAAGCGGAGGCCGCCCGAGAGGGCGGCCTCCGCTTTATTCGCTGCTTTATTTGCTTTCAGCGGAGGGCTTGGGCTTGTTGGGCTCCACCGAGTCAAACACGGCCTTGGCGGAGGCGCACAGGCCCGCCAGGCCCTGGATCTCGGAGGGGATGATGATCTTGGTGGCCTTGCCGTCGGCGGCGGCCTGGAAAGCCTCCAGGGCCTTGATGCGCAGCACCGCCTCCTTGGGATCGGCCTCGTTGAGCAGCTTGATGGCCTCGGCGGTGGCCTGCTGGACCTTGAGGATGGCCTCGGCCTCGCCCTCGGCCTTCTTGATGGCGGCCTGCTTGGCGGCGTCGGCCCGGAGAATCATGGACTCCTTCTCGCCCTCGGCCACCAGGATCTGACTCTGGCGCTGGCCCTCGGCCCGGAGCACCGCCTCGCGCTTCTCCCGCTCGGCCTTCATCTGCTTCTCCATGGCGCTCTGTATGTCCGGAGGGGGCTGAATGTTCTTGACCTCTACCCGGTTGACCTTGATGCCCCAGGGGTCGGTGGCCTCGTCCAGCAGGGCGCGCATCTGGGAGTTGATGGTGTCGCGGCTGGTGAGGGTCTGCTCCAGATCCATGTCGCCGATGATGTTGCGCATGGTGGTGACGCTCAGGTTCTCAATGGCGGACATGGGCCGCTCCACCCCGTAGGCGTAGAGCTTAGGGTCGGTGATCTGGAAGTAGAGAACCGTGTCGATCTGCATGGTGACGTTGTCCTTGGTGATGACGGGCTGGGGCGGGAAGTCCACCACCTGCTCCTTGAGGGAAACCACCTTTGCCACCCGCTCCAGGAACGGAACCTTGAAGTGGATGCCCACGCCCCAGACGGAGTGGAAGGCGCCCAGCCGCTCGATGACGTAGGCCTTGGACTGCTGCACCACCTTCAGGTTTGTGGCCAGCACCAGAATGAGCACGACGACCAGGATAATGATGATAATGGGGATAAACGGCATGCGGGATTCCTCCTTTTTCTCTTCCTCGGTTTGGAATTACCGTCCCGGCGTAGGGACGGGCAGGGGGGACACGATGACCTTGACGCCCTCGATGCGGAGTACCCTGACCCGGGAGCCGGCGGGGATGGCGGGGCAGCCCTCCTCGGTGCGGGCGGTCCAGGGGGCGCCGTTCACGGTGATCTGGCCCTGGGCCTTCAGGTTGTCGATGGCCTGGGTGACCACACCTTCGGCGCCGACGACCCGGTCGGCGTTGGTACTCTCCCGGCGGGGATCGGCGTACTTCCTGGCCAGGGGGCGGATGATGACCAGACACAGGAAGGACACCGCCAGGAACACAGCAAACTGCACCCAGATGTTGCCCACAAAGAAGGATGTGAGCAGGGCGCACAGGGAGCCTACCGCGAACCACAGGGAAACCAGCCCCACCGTGGCGGCCTCCAGCGCCAGAAGGGCGACGAGGGCGGCGAGCCAGCAGATGCTTGGTATGGGCATGGGCACTCCTCCTTTCGAAATACTACTGCTATCCTAGCACAACTCGGAGAAAAAGGGAAGCAAATTCGCTTTCCAGATTTGCCAAGCAGAGAAAAATAAGGTATACTGCTGTCTGAGAACGAGAACGGAGCGAGGCGATGGACATGAGAGAGCTGGAATTGCTGGTCCCCACCCTGTTCGGGCTGGAGGGGCTGTGCGCCGAGGAGCTGCGGCGGCTGAAGCTGCCGGAGGTGGCGGCGGAGAACGGGCGGGTGCGGTGCAAGGCCGCCCCGGCGGATATCCCACGGGTGAACCTGAACCTGCGCACCGGCGAGCGGGTGCTGCTGGTGGTGGGCCGCTACCGGGCCGCCGACTTCGAGGCGCTGTTTGAGGGCTGCCGCGCCTTGCCCTGGGAGGAATTTATCCCCCGGGAGGGGGCCTTCCCGGTGAAGGGGCACTCCCTCAACTCCCAGCTCCACGCGGTGCCCGCCTGCCAGGCCGTGCTGAAAAAGGCGGCCGCTGCCCGGCTGGGGGAGAAGTACGGGCTGGAAACCCTGCCGGAGAGCGGGGCGCTGTATCAGATCCAGTTCTCCATCATGCGGGACGAGGTCACCCTGATGCTGGACACCACCGGGGCCGGGCTCCACAAGCGGGGCTACCGGGCGGTGGGGGTGGCCGCCCCCCTGCGGGAGACGCTGGCCGCCGCCATGGTGCTCCTCTCCCGCTACCGGGGGAGGGACCCCTTCTGCGACCCCTTCTGCGGCTCGGGCACCATCGCCATCGAGGCGGCCCTCATCGCCAAAAACCGGGCGCCGGGCCTCAACCGGGCCTTTTCCGCCCAGAAGTGGTGTTGGCTGGACAGCGGGCTGTGGCTCCAGGCCGCCGGCGAGGCCATGGACGGCGAGTATGACGGGGCATACGACATCTGGGGCGGGGACATCGACCCCAAGGCGGTGGCCATCGCCCGGGCCAACGCGGAGAAGGCGGATGTGGAGGACGTGGTCCGCTTCGAGGTGGCGGACGCCGCCGCCTTCCGCCGGGACGCGCCCTATGGCCGGGTGGTCACCAACCCGCCCTATGGGGAGCGCATCCTGGAGAAGCGGGAGGCGGAGGAGCTCTACCGGGCTTTCGGCCGGGCGGTGCGCACGCTGCCGGAGGGGTGGCGGGTGAGCGTGCTCTCCTCCCACACGGAGTTCGAGCGCACCTTTGGCCGTGCCGCAGACAAGAAGCGCAAGCTGTATAACGGCATGCTCAAGTGCGACCTATTCCAGTACGGAAGATAGGAGGAGGGGATTGATATGAGGCGAGGAAAGGGAAAGCGCGCCCTGGCGGGGCTGCTGGCCGCGGCCCTGTGCGCGGGATTGTTTTTCCTCCCGGCCTCCGCCGCGCCGGAGGGGGCCGCGGTATGGGGCTACAGCGAGGGGCTGGCCCAGTGCGAGCTGGCCGGAAAGTGGGGCTATGTGGACGCTGGCCGGAATGTGGTCATCCCTCTCCAGTACGACAGCATCGTGTCCTTCCAGCTCGGCATCGCGGCGGTCAACCTCAACGGCAAGCTCGGGGTGATCCGGCAGGATGGGCGGTATCTCATCCAGCCGGAGTACGACACCCTTCTCCCCATTGACTGCGGGCTCTATATCGCCCAAAAGGGGGGCGGCTGGGGCGTGGTCAGTATACTCCCCTTCCCGGACGGGGCGGGGAGCACCACCAATGTGCTCTATGAGCTGAGCTATGACCAGGTCCAGGTGGCCGAGCAGGGCGGAACTCAGGTGCTCACCCTCACCAAAGGGAGCACCGTCACCAAAATCCCGGTCTATGACCTGCCCGGCATCCTGGCGGCCAAGGGGGTGCCCTCCGCCCAGTTTCCCCTCACCCGGGGCAAGCTGCCCTCCTTCTCCGACGTGTCCCCCCGGGACTGGTTCGCCCTCTGGGTGGACATCGCCTACAATGTGGGGCTCACCTCCGGCGTGGGGAAGAACCGTTATGCGCCCAATCAGACCTTGACCGTGGCGGAGGCCCTCAAGCTGGCGGCCACGATTGAGAGCCGCTACCAGGGGGACGACTTTCATCTGAGCACCGAAGGCGGACCGTACTGGTATGTGCCGGCGGTAGATTACTGCCTGGCCAGCGGCATGATTCAAAAGGGGGACTTTACCGAGCGGGATTACGGACGGGCTGTCACCCGGCGGGAGGCGGCGGAGCTCTTTGCCGCCACCAGTCTGGCCAAGGCCATGCCGGAACTCAACTCTCTGGCCCGGGTGAAGGCGTCGGTGCCCGACATCCGCAGCGGCGATGAGGGGGCGGAGGCCATCTACAGCCTCTACGCCAAGGGAATCCTGTCCGGGGTGGACAGCCGGCTGACCTTCCAGCCGGAGGGCACCTTCACCCGGGCGGAGGCGGCAGCCATTGTCTCCCGCATGGCCCGCACCGAGCAGCGCCTGCTCCTGTGGAGCTGACCAACGGATAAGGAGGATGGGCCCTGTGAGGCACCTGTTCTTAATCAACCCCCACGCGGGAAAATACGACCGCACCCAGGAGATGCGGGAGAAGCTCCGCACTGCCTTGGCCGGGCGGGACGAGCCATGGGAGGCGGCGGTCACCCAATACCCCGGCCACGGGGCCGAGCTGGCCCGGGCGGCGGCGGAGAGGGGGGAGCCGGTGCGCATCTATGCCTGCGGCGGCGACGGCACCCTTAACGAGGCTGTTGCCGGAGCCGCAGGCTTCGGCAACGCCGCTGTGACCCACTACCCCATGGGTTCGGGCAACGATTTTCTGCGGATGTTCGGCCCGGATGCCTGCCGCTTTTACGACCTCCGGGCTCTGCTGGACGCGCCCCAGGCGCCGGTGGATCTCATTGAGTGCAACGGGCGGCTGGCCCTCAATGTCTGCTCGGTGGGGTTCGACGCCCGCATCGGCCTCGGTGCGGCAGACTTTAAGAAGCTGCCCCTGGTGAGCGGGCCGCTGGCCTACCAGCTCTCCGCCGTGCGCACCATTGTCCAGGGGATTCACCGGCCTTACCGGGTGACCATCGACGGGGAGCGTCTGCCGGGGGAGGCGTTTACCCTCATTTGCGCCTGCAACGGCCGCTACTATGGCGGGGGCTTTAACCCCTGCCCCGACGCCGTGCCCGACGACGGCCTGCTGGACTTTGTAGTGGTGCCGGCTGTCTCCAGGCTGACCATTCTGACGCTGATCGGCAAGTACGCCAAGGGGGGCGCCGGGGATATCCCGCGGATCCTTCTGCGCCGCGGCCGGGAAATGCACGTCGCCTGTGAGCGGGCCGACCGGATCAATTTGGACGGTGAAGAGCTGGTGGATTCTGAGCTCTCTGTCCGTGTGTCTGCTAAAAAAGTAAACTTTTTCTTTCCCGAAGGAACCCATTGGATTCCGGAGAAACGGGTGCGAAATTAGAAAACAGAAGAGAGCGGGAGAAAAAAGAAGATCTGAACAGGTTTTGAATGTTAAATTGAAATAGGAACCGCGCGGAATGGAAATTTAACAGATTATTTAAAAATTAAGACTTGCGGAATCCATCAAGTGAGGTTATTATTATAAGCAGGTTAGCACTCCGGTAAAATGAGTGCTAACCTGCTGAATTGGTTTACAAGAAAAATGAATGATACATGAAGGAGGAACCCCTTATGAAACTCAAGCCCCTTGCAGACCGTGTGGTTATCAAGCTGGTCGAAGCGGAGGAGAAGACCAAGAGCGGCATCATCCTGACCGGCGCCGCCAAAGAGAAGCCCGAGGTGGCCGAGGTCATCGAGGTCGGCCCCGGCGGCGTGGTGGACGGCAAGGAGATCACCATGACCGTCAAGAAGGGCGACAAGGTCATCACCAGCAAGTACTCCGGCACCGAGGTCAAGGTGGACGGCGAGGAGTACACTATCGTCCGTCAGGGCGACATTCTGGCGATCGTAGAATAACCCAGCGGAACGGCGAGATAAGCCGTCCACCTGGGGCCCCGCCTGGGGCGGGGCGGCGCGATAAGCGCCGGAGGCCGACGGAATTCATTTCCGGCGGCCGCAGATGAAATCCCCGGGGGTCCCCGCGAAATTCTGTTTCGCGGGGCGGACGGCGAGGAGTACACTATCGTCCGTCAGGGCGACATCCTCGCCATTGTGGAGTAATTTTCCGTGTAGGGGCGCACAGTGTGCGCCCGCTCTCTGGAACAAGAAATCTTCCGGGTGAGTTCCACCCGACTCAATTTGGAGGTAATACGTTATGGCTAAAATTATCTGCTACGGCGAGGAAGCCCGTCACGCGCTGGAGCGCGGCGTCAACCAGCTCGCCGATACCGTGAAGATCACCATGGGTCCCAAGGGCCGCAATGTAGTGCTGGACAAGAAGTTCGGCGCCCCCCTGATCACCAACGACGGCGTGACCATCGCCAAGGAGATTGAGCTGGACGACCCGTTTGAGAACATGGGCGCTCAGCTGGTGAAGGAGGTCTCCACCAAGACCAACGATGTGGCCGGTGACGGCACCACCACCGCAACCCTGCTGGCCCAGGCCATCATCCGCGAGGGTCTGAAGAATCTGGCCGCCGGCGCCAACCCCATGGTCATGAAAAAGGGCATCGCCAAGGCCACCACCGCCGCGGTGGAGGCCATTAAGGCCAACTCCAAGAAGGTCAACGGCTCCGCCGACATCGCCCGCGTGGGCACCGTGTCCTCCAGCGACGAGACCGTGGGCAAGCTGATCGCCGAGGCCATGGAGAAGGTTTCCCACGACGGCGTCATCACCGTGGAGGAGTCCAAGACCGCCGAGACCTATTCCGAGGTGGTTGAGGGCATGCAGTTTGACCGGGGCTATATCACCCCCTATATGGTCACCGACACTGAGAAGATGGAGGCCGTTCTGGACGACGCCCTGATTCTCATTACCGACAAGAAGATCTCCAACATTCAGGAGCTGCTGCCCATCCTGGAGCAGGTGGTGCAGTCCGGCAAGAAGCTGCTGGTCATCGCCGAGGACGTGGAGGGCGAGGCCCTGTCCACCCTGATTGTCAACAAGCTGCGCGGCACCCTGAATGTGGTGTGCGTCAAGGCCCCCGGCTTCGGCGACCGCCGCAAGGAGATGCTGGAGGATATCGCCGTGCTGACCGGCGGCACCGTCATCACCTCCGACATGGGCTATGAGCTCAAGGAGGCCACCATGGACATGCTGGGCCGCGCCCGCCAGGTGAAGGTCTCCAAGGAGAACACCATCATCGTGGACGGCGCCGGCTCCGCCGACGCCATCAAGGCCCGCGTCAACCAGATCAAGAGCCAGATCGAGACTACCACCTCCGACTACGACCGCGAGAAGCTCCAGGAGCGCCTGGCCAAGATGGCCGGCGGCGTGGCGATCATCCGTGTGGGCGCCGCCACCGAGGTAGAGATGAAGGAGAAGAAGCTCCGCATCGAGGACGCCCTGAACGCTACCCGCGCCGCTGTGGAAGAGGGCATCGTGGCCGGCGGCGGCACCGCCTATGTCAACGCCATCGCCTCCGTGGAGAAGCTGCTGGCCGAGACCGAGGGCGACGAGAAGACCGGTGTGTCCATCATTGCCAAGGCCCTGACCGAGCCCATGCGCCAGATTGCCACCAACGCCGGCATCGACGGCTCCGTGGTGCTGGAGAATGTGAAGAAGGCCGACAAGGTGGGCTACGGCTTCGATGCCTATAATGAGACCTATGTGGACATGATCTCCGCTGGTATCGTCGATCCCACCAAGGTGACCCGCTCCGCTCTGGAGAATGCGGCCTCCATCGCCGCCACCCTGCTGACCACCGAGTCCCTGGTGGCCGACAAGCCCCAGCCCCCCGCTCCGGCTGCTCCGGCTGCCCCCGATATGGGCGGCATGTACTGAGCCAGAGAGAAAAAAGGCCCGGAACCGATTTGGTTCCGGGCCTTTTTGCAGGGCTGTGGCCTGTCGACGGGGCTAAAAAGAGCTGCTGCTTCCGGCATACGGAAAAGCAAGAAATACGAAGGCACCCCCGGAGCCGTTGGACTCCGGGGGTGCCTGGTGTGTAGGGGGAGATCAATCAGGCCGCGGCCTGGGCGGCAGCGGGGATCAACTGCGCCTGGAAGAAAGCGGCGGTGGCGTCCACCGTCTGATAGAGGGCAGTGAAATCGCCAGAGAACACGTTGTAGGTGTGGTCGCAGTTATCCACCAGCAGCAACTGGCTGTCGGCGTTAGCGGCGGCCTTCACAATCTTCTCGGCGTTATCGGGGGTGACGGTAGTATCGTCCTTGCCGTTGATGGCCAGAATGGGGGCCTTGATGTCAGCAGTTACCTTCAGAATGTTGGTTTCGGCCACCTCCTGGAACCAGCGCTCACCCAGCTCCAAGGGCTCCCGCCAGTCAAAGGTCATCGTATAAAAGCCCTCTTTTTTGGCCTGGGCATAGGCATCCTCAAAGCTGGTACCCGCAAACAGGGAGGCGCCGTTCAGCTCCAGGGCGCCGGACCAGGTGACAACAGCCTGGAAGGTGTCGGGGTGGGCCTCTGCGGCCAGCAGGGCGTCGGTTCCGCCCTGGCTCCAGCCCATGACGCCCAGGTTCCCGCCGTCCACAGTCTCCAGGCCGGCCAGGTAGTCCGCGGCGGCCTTGGCGTCAATGACGGCGGAGGTGTAGTTGTAATCCCGGTAGCTGGCGGTGGAGTCGCCGTTTCCCATGAAGTCGATGCGCAGGGTGGCGATGCCGTCGGCGGCCATACGGGGGGCGGCCAGGGCGTAACCCATGCCGGCTTCGTCCCGGTTGGAGCCGGTGCCGTGGAGCATCACCACGCCGGGGACCTTCGCGTCCTTGGAGGCGGAGACGGGCAGGGTCAGGGTGGCGGGAATCTCATGGGCAGGGATCCCGTCCTGGGCGGCTACAGGGATGGAAACCACGGTCTCCACATAGGTGGGCTTGAGGACGCTGAAGTTCTTGAGCACCTGGGCAAACTCAGCGCGGGTGAGCTGGCCGTTGGGGTTCAGATTGCCCTTCTGGTCACCGGTCATCACCTTGCCATAATAGCAGAAGGTCATGCCCTCCAGATCGGCGGCGGGGATGGAGTCGTAGTCGGGAGCCTCCTTCATAGCCATGCCGGAGGTGTCCACGGTAATACCCTTGTAGGAGGCGTAATCGGCGATAATAGTGGCGATACCGGAACGGGTGATTACGGTGTCGGTGCCGTACTCAGTGCCCTCAAACAGGCCGGCGGAGGCGGCCCAGTTAATGGCGTTGGCGTACCACTCGCCCTCGGTGCCGGTCACAGTGGTCTTTTCAACCGCGGGCTTACCCTCCATGTTATAGAGGGTCTGGTACACGGTGGCGCGGGTGACGGTGCCGGTGGGCTCAAAGCCCTTGTTGGTGCCGTTCATGATGCCATTGTCCAAGGCATACACGGCGGCGTTGTAGTACCAGGAGCCGGTCTCCAGATCGGCGGGATAGTTGGCGGGCTCGTCCACAATGGTGATGCGGCCGGCGGGCTCGCCGTACTGCTCGGCGGTGATGGTGCCGTCCAGCTCCTCAGTGGTGTAGTTGATCAGGGCGTCCTCCAGGGACACGCCCACATCCTTCCAGCCGCCGGCGGTCTTGAACACGCCGTAGGTGTCGCCGCCCTTGGCGGTGAAGTCGTTGGTGGCGATGGTGTAGGTGGCGGCGGGATCAAAGGCCTCGCCGTTCACCGTGGAGATGGTGACGCGGCTGCCGGGATTGGCAGGAGCGTAGTAGGTAGAGTTGGCGTATTGAGTGCCGTTCACATAGGGAACGCCGGTGTTGAGGGTGAACTCAATGCCGGACACCTGGGGGAAGGCGCCGATGGCCTCGGGGGTGGTGCAGGTAGCGGCCTCCAGGGCCTCCAGAAGCTGGGCGCCGGTCACGTCGATGGTGGCCACGGTGTTGCCGAAGGGGAAGACGGCCAGCAGGCTCTTCTTGGAAATGTCGCCCTTGGCCAGAGCCTCGCGGATGCCGCCGCCGTTGGTCAGCGCGGCGTCCACGTTCTCCTCGCCCAGAGTCTGGCGGGCCTGCCACAGGATGGCGTCGGCGGCAAAGTCGCCCAGGTTGGTCTCAGTGGTGCGGACGCCCTCGCCCTCGGGGAAGGTCATCTCGGCCTTGGTAACAGGATCGGTGGCCGCACCGCCGGAGCGGGAGCCGTTCAGATCCACCTCGGTGGTGGCGATCTTCTCGCCGTAGACCTTATCAACGGCGGTGTTGCGGTCGTCCACCAGCTTGGCCACATCGGCGTCGGTCTTGGTGTAGGAGGCGGCGGGAACCAGCTCGTCGGTCAGGGTGCCGGTCTCCTGATCGTAGATCACCACGCCCACGTTGGCCAGAGCGGTGCCAGTGGAGACGATCTTGGCGCCGTTGACCACGTTGGTGTCGCCCACCTTGGCAATGATATCGGCAGTGGTGGAGTGGCTGTGGCCGTCGATGAACAGGTCAATGCCGTTCACGTGCTCACACACGTCGATGGAGCGGTTGCCGATGCTCTCGTCATCGATGCCCAGGTGGCCCAGGCAGACAATCAGATCGGCGCCGGCCTTGTTCAGCTCATCGACCTGAGCCTGGGCGACGGCGTACAGCTTGTCGGTCTGGGGGAAGGTGATGCCGGGCATCTTGGAGGCGTCGGCCTTGGTCAGGGTCTCGGGGGTGGCCAGGCCGAACACGCCCACCTTCACGCCGCCGATCTCAAAGATCTTGTTGGAGTCGAAGACAGTCTTGCCGTCGGCCTCAGTGGTCATGTCGGCGCACAGGATGGGGAAGTCGGCATCCTTGGCCAGGGCCTTGAGGTTGTCGATGCCGAAGTCCAGCTCATGGTTGCCCACGGTCATGGCATCATAACCGGCGGCGTTCATGAACTCGATGGCGCTCTTGCCCTGGTCGGCGCTCACCAGGGGCTTGCCCATGATGGAGTCGCCGGCAGAGACCAGCAGCACATCGGCGCCAGCGGCCTCGAAGTCCTTCTTCAGCTGGGCCACACCGGCCATGCCGAAGGAAGTGCCCTCCTCGTCCAGATCCGCGCCGTGGGTGTCGTTGGTATGGAGAATAACAACCTTACCATCGACATCGGGAATGACATAGGGGGTTGCGGTTTCTTCCTCTGCGGCAAAGGCGGCCCCGAACAGGGAGCACACCATAGCCAGCACGAGGAACAGGGACAGGAATTTGCTTGCGGGTTTTCTCATAGAAAACATTCCACCTTTCCTCATTGCCTTTCCCTATGAAAGGCGTTTTTTGGGGCATCCTAATGGTAACAAACTGGAAACAAAAATACAAGGTGGCGGAGAAAAAAAGTGTGCAAAAAGCACACGAATCTTATGAGCCCGCTGCTCAAAAGATTCGTGTAGGAAATAATTTATTTTTCAGCCCAGTTGCCGGTGGCCTCCGCCTTCAGATAGGCGTTGATGAAGCCGTCCAGCTCGCCGTCCATCACGGCGTTGATGTTGCTGGTCTCATAGCCGGTACGGTTGTCCTTTACCAACTGGTAGGGCATAAACACGTAAGAACGGATCTGGCTGCCCCACTCGATCTTGAGCTGTACACCCTTGATGTCGGAGATCTTCTCCGCGTGGGCCTGCATCTGAAGCTCCACCAGCTTGGAGCGCAGCATCCGCATACAGGTGTCCCGGTTCTGAAACTGGCTGCGCTCGGTCTGACAGGAAACCACAATGCCGGTGGGCTTGTGGATCAGGCGGACAGCGGAAGAGGTCTTGTTGATGTGCTGGCCGCCGGCACCGGAGGAGCGGAACACCTGCATCTCGACATCCTCCGGGCGGATGTCCACCTCTACATCGTCGGGAATCTCCGGCATGACCTCCAGCGCGGCGAAGGAGGTCTGACGCCGGGCGTTGGCGTCAAAGGGGGAGACCCGGACCAGCCGGTGCACGCCGTGCTCACTCTTGAGGTGGCCGTAGGCATTCTCACCCTCGATGGAAATGGTGGCGCTCTTGAGGCCGGCCTCGTCGCCGTCCAGGTAGTCCAGCGTCTTGCACACGTAGCCGTGGCGCTCCGCCCAGCGGGTGTACATGCGGAAGAGCATCTGCGCCCAGTCCTGGGCCTCGGTGCCGCCCGCGCCGGCGTGAAAGGTGAGGATGGCATTGGAGCCGTCATACTCGCCGGTGAGCAGAGTGGACAGCTTGGCCTCCTCTATCTCGGCCTCCAGCTTGGCGAAGCCCTCCTCCACTTCGGGAACCAGAGTCTCGTCCTCGGCCTCGTTGCCCAACTCGCACAGGGTCATCAGGTCGTCCCACTGGGTCTTGCGCCTTTGCTGGCCCTCAATCTTGTCCCGTAGCTGCTTGACCCGCTGCTGCACCTTTTGGGCCTTCTCCAGGTTGTCCCAAAAGCCGTCGGAAGCGCTCTCCGACTCCAGCATCTCCACCTCCCGGATGGCCGTCTCCAGGCCCAAGGCCTGGTCCAGCTCGTCCAGCTCTGGGCGCAGATTGTTGAGCTTTACCTTGTATTCATCAAACTGAAGCATGTAAAACCACACTCATTTCCATAAAATAGCCCTCATATTATATCCAAAAGAGTGGAAATTGTAAAGAGAGTGGCAGGAAAAAACCGCCCGAGGGCGGGCGGTTTTATCGCTCACTGACCATCCAGCCGGGATCGGCGCGGAAAATCAGGTCATCTATGTCTTCCTTTGGCTCGGTGCGCAGAATGGTTTCGTCCTGCTGCGTGTGTTGCATGGGGATACCTCCTTCGTAAGTCGTGTACATATCAGTATATGCCGGAGGGAGGGAAAGATGTATACGATTCCTGTCGGGCGGCTTTTTAAAAATAGGGGTTGACAAGAGGCTTTGACTGTGGTATTCTAATTGAGCACTCAAAAGCAAGAGACTGGAGCCCTCCACGCCGGAGTGGCGGAATTGGCAGACGCCCGGGACTTAAAATCCCGTGGGAGGAATCCCGTGCCGGTTCGACCCCGGTCTCCGGCACCATATCGCGGGGTAGAGCAGCTTGGTAGCTCGTCGGGCTCATAACCCGGAGGTCGGTGGTTCAAATCCATCCCCCGCAACCATAAACCCGTCAGAATCCATGGATTCTGACGGGTTTTCTCTTGTTTTCATCATTTTTTCTGGATGATTATTTTTGCCGTTTTTATCTGACCCAAACCGTGACCCATACGGGATCTCGGAGCGTTCAGGGCTGGAGACTGCCGGAGAGGATACTGCCCATCGTTTTGGCCGCCTGGCGCTGGGAGGCCGTGGTCACATGGGCGTAGGTGTCCAGGGTAAACCCCGCCGAGAAGTGCCCCAGCATTCCGGATACCGTTTTCACGTCCACCCCGTTCTGGAGGGCCAGGGTGGCAAATGTGTGACGCAAATCGTGGAACCTCACTCGAGGTAGCCCTGCCCGTTTCAGCACCCGGTGGAGCATGTGCAGCACGCTGTCCGGTGAAATCGGCCTGCCGGTGGGGCTAGGGAACACCCACGGGCTGTCTCCTGTTTTCTGTTTCTGTGCTTTCAGAACGCCTATCGTATCCTCTGCCAGCGGCAGGGTGCGGTAGGCGTTTTTCGTTTTCAGGGGCGCCTCCACCACCTCGCCGTTGATCCGGGCGATCTGCCGCCGTACCCGGAGGTCACCCCGCTCCAAATCAATGTCCACCCATTTCAGGCCGAGAAGTTCTCCCCGGCGGAGCCCAGTAGCCAATTCCAGATAGTAGAGCTCAAACACGCCGCTGTCCTTGGACTCTCTCAGGAAGGACTGGAGCTGCTCCACCAGCAGGGTTTTCATCTCCTTGTGCTCCAGCCGGGGCAGGGCACAGCCCTCCGCAGGATTTGCGGTGATCAGTTTCTGCTCCCTGGCTAAGTTCATCGCAGAGGAGATGATCTGGTGGATGTTCCGCACGGTCTTGGGGCTCAGCCCCTTGGCCTGGTGCCTGGACTCCAGCCGGCCTGCCCTTCCCTGCTCCAGCAGCTTCTTGTAGAACTTCTGCAATTCCAGAGGAGTGAGTTTTTCCAGGGGGACCTTGCCAATGTTGGGTTTGATGTGGTTGTCGATGTAGCCCCGGTAGGTCTGGTGGGAGGATGGCCGTACTTTTATCTTGGCGTAGTGCTCAAACCACACCTCCATCCACTGCCCCACCGTGTACCGGCCAACCTTGGCCGTGTCCAGTCCTTTCGCTTCCTCGATTGCTTGTTTCAGCTTGGCCTTGGCCTCTGCCTGGGTTTTTCCCAGGACGTTCTTGTAGATGGCCCTGCCCGTCTCCGGGTCGCGGCCGGCGGTGTACCGGCCCTCCCAGCGACCGTCCTTGCGCTTGCGGAGGTTTCCCTCCCCGTTGGCTCTACGTTTTGCCATGGCTTATTACCTCCTTTGCAGCAACACAACATACCGCAGAAGAGGAGAAATAGCTAGGCCAACGACGCAGAGTTAACAGAACATTATCATTTGCCTTTTCTTTGTTACAACGTATCATTTCCCGTCCAGCGCAAAAGACCCTATCTTTGTTTTATGTGGCGCAGGATTTGCGTACCCCGGCGTGGAAGGATGTCCCCAGCCCAAACGCCCCCACAGCGGCGGTCAAAAAGGCTGGAACCAGCTGGTAACACTGCCTTTCTCAATACTACCGACCACCTAAAACTTCGAACTCCGCCTTCAGCGACCACCTAAGCTTGGTCTGAGCCGAAATCCCGCAACCCCTTGGCACGCCCCGCACTGCGGGGCGTTGTGATTGGGCCGGCGGCGGTTCACCGACGTCGGTCCTTTATCCTAGTACTAAAATCGAACGCCTCCGGAGAACCCAGAATCGGGCCCCCGGAGGCCTTTTCTCTCTGGAATTCATGCTACTCTGGGAGGGCAGATTTTCCGTGACACTCCCGCCCAGGAACCACTTGCCCACACGCGGCCCAACGCCGCCAAAATCCCGTTTCAGGGGGCCCTGCCCCACCCCTGCCCCGAAACCGGCACACAGGGGTGACACGGCCGTGACGGCGGTCGCTCCCTGGCTTGTCCCTCTCTGCACTTTGCCGCACGCTGTGCGCTTCTCCCGAGAAGTGGGTGCGGGTTTCCGCCCGCAAAAGGCGTTTGGCAGGCACTTACGGCAGTTCGCCTCCACCTCAGAATGGGCAAAATCTCTCCGAAAGGAAATTAACGATTGACAACGAATAAAATGGGGAATACAATCAAGTTGCTACAAATAAAATAGCGAACGCACAGGTGCGTCTCCCCTCCGGGTGGAGACGGAAAAGGGAAGCCGGGTGAAACTCCCGCACAGGGCCGCTGCTGTAATTGCGGAGTCCCGCCAAAAATGCCACTGGCAGGTAATGCCGGGAAGGCTGGCGTGGACGGAGACGCATGAGTCAGAAAACCTGCCTGCTGCGTGCACAGGACATGCTCTTCGGATCTCAGGAGCCAGTGTGCGGCAGAGGAATATCCCCCGTAGGCGGGGGATGAACTGTTTGCAGGAAAACCGGGATCGGAGCACGCTCCGACCCCGGTTTTTTGCGTTCATCTTCCCGATACAGAAAGGCGGTCATGCGCAAATGGAACGATACGAATACCCCTTCTCAGCCCTGGTGGGGCAGGAAAAGCTGAAAACCGCGCTGCTGCTCAACCTGGTGGAGCCCCGCCTGGGCGGCGTGCTGATCCAGGGGGAGAAAGGAACGGCCAAGTCCACGGCGGTGCGCGGTTTGGCAGAGCTGATGGACGAGGTGGAGGTGGCGGAGGGGTGCCCCTTCCACTGCCGGATGGATGGTGAGGCGCTGTGCGACGAGTGCCGGTCCAGCCCGGCCCGCCGCGCCGTTCCCTACCGCCGCCGAGTGGTGGAGCTCCCCGTAAGCGCCACCGAGGACCGGGTGGTGGGCACCCTGGATCTGGAGCGGGCGCTGAAGGAGGGCGTCCGCGCCTTTGAGCCCGGCCTGCTGGCCCAGGCCAATGGAAATATCCTCTACGTGGACGAGATCAACCTGCTGGAGGATCACATTGTGGACGTGCTGCTGGACTCCGCCGCCATGGGGGTCAACACCGTGGAGCGGGAGGGGATCTCCTACAGCCATCCGGCCCGCTTCATCCTGGTGGGCACCATGAACCCGGAGGAGGGGGATCTGCGGCCCCAGCTGCTGGATCGCTTCGGCCTGATGGTGGAGGTGCACGGCGAACAGGAGGCGGAGGCCCGCAAGGAGGTGGTGCGCCGCCGCCTGGCCTTTGAGGAAAACCCCGCCGCCTTCTGCGCCCGCTGGGCGCCGGAGCAGGAGGCCCTCCGGCGTCGGATCGGGTCGGCCCAGGCCCTGCTGCCCCAGGTGTCCCTGCCCGAGCCCCTGTTCGATACCGTGGCCCGGGTGTGCACCGCTCTCCAGGTGGACGGCCACCGGGCGGACATCACCATGCTCAAGACGGCACGGGCTCTGGCGGCTCTGGAGGGCCGGACGGAGGCCGGAATGGAGGAGCTGCGGCGGGCGGCGGAACTGGCCCTGCCCCACCGCCTGCGCCGGGCCCCGTTTGAGCAGGCTGGAGATGCCGGCATCGACTGGGAGGCGCTGTTCTATGGATAGGCCCCTGTATCCTTTCACCGCCGTGGTGGGGCAGGAGCGGGCAAAGCAGGCCCTCCTCTGCCTGGCGGTGGAGCCCCGCATCGGCGGGGTGCTGCTGTGCGGGGAAAAGGGGACGGCCAAGTCCACTCTGGTGCGGGCCCTGGGCGGCCTGGACGGAGTGCGCCTGCTGGAGCTGCCGGTAAGCGCCACGGAGGACATGCTGCTGGGCGGTGTGGAGCTGGAGGCGGCGGTGCGCACCGGCTGCAGAACCTTCCAGCCCGGTTTGCTGGCCCGGGCCGACGGGGCGGTGCTCTATGCCGACGAGGTAAATCTGCTCCCCTCCGCCCTGACCGCCGCCCTGCTGGACACGCTGGAGACCGGAGTGTGCCGGGTGGAGCGGGACGGCATCTCCCACACCTGCCCCGCCCGCTTCGCCCTGGTGGGCACCATGAATCCGGAGGAGGGGACGCTCCGCCCCCAGCTGCTGGACCGCTTCGGCCTCTATGTGGCGGTAACGGGGGAGCGGGAGCCGGAGGCCCGGAAAGAGGTGGTGCGCCGCCGCTTGGCCTTTGAGGAAAACCCCGCCGCCTTTCGCGCCCAGTGGGCCCGGCGGGAGGAGCGGCTGGCCGGGCAGCTGGCCGCCGCCCGCGCCCTGCTGCCCCAGGTGGACGTGGGGGAGGCGGAGGAGCAGGCCGCCTGCCTGCTGGCCCGGCAGGCCAACGCCGCCGGGCACCGGGCGGAGCTGGCCATCCTGCACACCGCCCGCGCCCTGGCCGCCTTGGCCGGGCGCACTTACATCAACTTGGAGGATCTCCACACGGCGGCGGAGCTGGCCCTGCCCCACCGCAGGCGGGAGGGAAGCGAAGGCCCGCCCCCGCGACAGGAGAGAGGGGAGGAGCCCCCTCGGGGATCTGGAGCGGACGGACAGGCCGGGGGCGGGGATGGACCGGCGGACGAGTCCCACCCCGCCGACGGGCCGCCGCAGGAGGGGGTTCAGGCCCCCGCGCCACCCACGGAGCAGGGGCCGTCCCGAGAGCGGTTGGAGCAGGGGGAGAACCTCTACGAGGTGAGAGCCCTGCTCACCACCCGGGCCGACCGCCTGGCCCGCCGGGGCAGCGGGCGGCGCAGCAAGACCCGCTCCGCCACCCGGCGGGGGCGGGCCGTGGGCGACCGCATCCCCCGGGGGAAGGCGGAAGATCTGGCGGTGGGCGCCACGCTGCGGGCCGCCGCCCCCTATCAGTGGAGCCGGGGCGGCGGGCAGTCCGGCCTGGTCATCCTGCCCCCCGACCTGCGGGTGAAGGTGCGGGAAAGCCGCGTGGGTGCGGACATCGTGTTCGCCGTGGACGCCAGCGGCTCCATGGGTGCGGCCAGGCGGATGAAGGAGGTCAAGGAGGCGGTGCTCTCCATGCTGATGGACTCCTACCAGAAGCGGGATCAGGTGGGGCTGGTGGCCTTCCGGGGCGGGGAGGCCGCCGCTGTGCTGGAGCTCACCCGCAGCGTGGAGCTGGCCCAGCGGGAGCTCCAGGCCCTCCCCACCGGCGGGCGGACCCCGCTGGCCGCTGGGCTAGAGGAGGCCCGCCGCATGCTGGAGCGGCAGCGCCGCCGGGTGCGGGATTCCCTGCCCCTGCTGGTGCTCATCACCGACGGCCGGGCCAATTTCAGCCGGGGCGGCGACCCGGTGGAGGAGGCCCTGCGGGCCGCCCGGCGGGTGGCGGAGGCCCACATCCCAGCGGTGGTGATCGACACCGAGCGGCAGTTTGTCTCTCTGGGGCTGGCGGCTCAGGTGGCCCAGGTGATGGGTGCGCCCTGCTACCGGGTGGAGGAGCTGCGGGCCAGGCCGCTGGCCCAGCTGGTGCGCGGCCACAGCCCGGCGGCGGGTTAAGGAGGCGTCTATGGTAAAGCTGCTTTTCGTGCTCATGAATGAATACCGGCTCTGGGCCCTGCCTCAGGCCCTGGCCGCCCTGGAGCGCCGGTACCCCGGCGCGGTGGAGGGCAGGGTCTACTCCGTGCGGGAGATAAATGCCGACGCCGGGCTGGAGCGGGCCCTTCTGGCCGACGGCGCGGCGGCGGACATGGCCTTTCTGGCCTCCCATGGCTCGATTCAGAACCTGTACTGCTTTTCCCGGCTGTGGGAGGCGCTGGAGGGGCGGCCGGTCTATTTTACCTCCACCATGGGGGACGAGCTGGCCGAGCTGCTCCCCAGGTTGGGGCTGGAGCCGGCCCTCTACGCCGCGCTGGACAGCTATTACCAGGCGGGGAGCCCGGGGGATCTGGAGGGGCTGGTGCTCTGCGCCCTCAACGGCCGCTTCGGCGGGGATTATCCCCTCAGCCCTCCGAGCCCGCCCCGGGGGCAGGGGGTGTACACCCTGGAGGGCTTCCTGCCGCCGGAGAGGGAGGCGGGGTACCGGACACGGATGGCCGCCGAGACCCGGCCGGTCATCGGTGTGCTGATCCATGACCACTACGCCAGAACCGGCAATCTGGAGCATGTGGACGCCCTGCTGCGGGCCATTCAGGCCCGGGGGGGCGTCCCATACGCCCTGTCCGACTCCTTCGCCGCCGACCACGGGACGGAGCAGGGCATCCTCTACCGGATGGAGCGGTTCTACCGCAGGGCGGACGGCACCCCCATTCCGGGGGCGCTGGTGGTGTCCTACGGCTTCAGCCTGACCACCCTGGCCGGGCGGGAGGCCCGGGCGGGCCAGGTGCCCGCCAGCGTGTTTGAGAACTGGGGCCTGCCGGTGATCCAGGGACTCACCACCTACTTCAGTGCTGACGAGTACCGGCGGGATATCCGGGGCCTGGATCTGGTCTCCCTGCCCGTGTGCGTCTACCAGCCGGAGTTTGACGGGCAGCTCATTTCCGTGCCCTACGCGGTGACGGAGCGGACGGCGGACGGGCGGAAGGTGTGCCGCCCCCTGCCCGACCGGGTGACGAGGGTGGCGGAGCTGGCCTGCCGCTGGGCGGAACTGGCCCGCAAGCCCATGCCGGAGAAAAAGGTGGCCGTCATCTTTCACAACATGCCGCCCCGCAGCGACACCATCGGCAGCGCCCACGGCCTGGACACGCCGGAGACGGTATTCCGGGTGGTGCGGGCCCTGGAGAGCCAGGGCCTGCGCACAGCCTACTCCTTTTCCAGCGGGGCGGAGATCATTGCCCGCATCCGGGCGGCGGTGACCAACGACAACCGCTGGCTCTCCCCGGAGGCCGCGCTGGAGCGGGCGGAGGCCACGGTGCCGGCGGAGCAGTATCAGGGGTGGTTCGACCGTCTTAACCCCGAGACCCGGGCCCAGATGGAGGAGAGCTGGGGCCCCGCCCCGGGCACCGTGATGGTGTCCGGGGGCCAGATCGTCATCCCCGGCATCCGAAACGGCAGCCTCTTTGTGGGGGTGCAGCCCATGCGCTCGGCGCCGGAGCGGGCGGAGGAGCTCTACCACAGCACCGACAGCACCCCGCCCCACTCCTACCTGGCCTTTTACCGCTGGGTGGACGAGGTGTTCGGGGCGGACGTGGTGCTCCACGTGGGCACCCACGGCACCCTGGAGTGGCTACCGGGCAAGGAGATCGGCCTGTCCTCCGGCTGCTTCGGAGACATCTGCATCGGCGGGGTGCCCCACCTCTACATTTACAACATCAGCATCCTGGGGGAGGGGATGCAGGCCAAGCGCCGCTCCTACGCCTGCATACTCGACCACCTGATCCCCTCCATGGACGACGCGGACACCTACGGCGGCCTCACCGATCTGGACGAGGCCATCGACGGCTACTATCACGCCCGCCAGGCCCGGCCTGCCCAGGTGCCCGCACTGCTGGAGCGGATCTTCACCTTGGCGGAGGAGCTGGAGGTGACTGCCGACCTCCAGATGGAGCGGGCGGATCTGGAGGCCGAGCTGGAGGATGGGGTGGCCCGCCTCCACCGCTGGATGAGCCGCATCAAGACCTCCCTGGTGCGGGACGGCCTGCACATCTACGGCCAGCCCCCAGAGGGGGAGCGCTTCGACCACCTGGCCCGAGCCCTGGTGCGGGTGCCAAACGGCGCCGTGCCCGCCCTGGAGGACAGCATACTGCTGGCCCAGGGGTGGGCGCCCGAGGAGCTGCGGGCCGCGCCGGAGCGGCTCTACCCCGACGGGCGCACCGCCCTGCGCATTGTGGACGGGGCGATTGCGACGGCCCGGCGGCTCTTTGCCCGCCTGTCGGCGGAGGGCTACCGGCCGGAGGCTGCGGCGGAGCTCCTGGCGGAGGAGGGCTTTCCGGGGGACACCACCCCGCTGGCGCGGGTGCTGGACTTTGTCTGCACCCAGGCGGCGCCCCGGCTGCGCCAAACCACGGACGAGCTGGATCTGCTGCTGGCGGGGGTGGAGGGGCGCTTTGTCCCGCCCTTGCCCGGAGGCAGTCCCTCCCGGGGGAATGCCCACATCCTGCCCACGGGCCGGAACTTTTACGCCATCGACCCCGCCGCCGTACCCAGCCGGGCGGCATGGACGGTGGGACAGGCGCTGGCGGAGCAGGCGGTCGACGCCTACCGGGCCCAGAAGGGGGAACCCTGGCCGGAGAGTGTAGCGATCGTGGTCTACTCCGACGAGTGCATGAAAACCAACGGAGAGGACATCGCAGAGGTGTTCGCCCTGATGGGGGTGCGCCCCCGCTATCTGGGCCAGACGGACAAGGTGGTGGGGGTGGAGCCCATCCCCCTGGCGGAGCTGGGCCGCCCCCGCATCGACGCGGTGCTGCGCATCAGCGGCCTGTTCCGGGACACCTTCCCCAACGTGGTGGAGCTGGTGGAGCGGGCGGTGCTGGCCGTGGCCGGCCTGGATGAGCCCCCGGAGCAGAACTTTGTCAAAAAGCACACCGACCAGGAGCGGAAGCGGCTGGTGGCCGAGGGCCTGAGCGAAAATGAGGCGTTAGAGCAAGCATCCCTGCGGGTGTTCGGCTGCCCACCCGGCACCTACGGCGCAGGGGTGAGCAAGGCCATCCACAGCCAGAACTGGGAGAGCTGGAGGGATCTGAGCCAGGTCTACACCCTCTGGAGCGCCCACGGGTACAGCAGCCGCTTCCACGGCCAGGCCATGCCGGAGCTGTTCCGCAGCCAGCTGTCCTCCGTGGGGATGACCATCAAGAACGAGTCGTCGGTGGAGATCGACATGCTGGACAGCGACGATTTTTACAGCTATCATGGCGGCCTGATCGCCTGCGTCCGGGACTGCAGCGGGCAGAGGCCCGTCTCCGTGGCGGGCCTCACCGCCGACCCCGCCCGACCGGAGACCGCCCGTGTAGAGACCGAGCTGGCCCGGGTCATGCGCAGCCGCATCCTCAATCCCAAGTGGCTGGAGGGCCTGAAGCGCCACGGCTACAAGGGCGCCCAGGAGCTGTCCACCACCTTTGACACCTTTTTTGGCTGGGACGCGGCGGCGGAGGTGGCCTCCAACTGGATGTACGACGCCATGGCGCGGCAGTTCCTCCTGGACGAGGAGACCCGCCGGTGGATGGAGCAGGTCAACGACGCGGCGGTGCTCCAGATGAGCGAACGCTTCCTGGAGGCCCACCAGCGGGGTATGTGGCAGGCGGGTGAGGAGGAGCTGCGGGCCATCCGGCGCATCTACATGGACATGGAGGGCGTGATGGAGGACGGCTTTCAATGAAGGGCGGGCTGGACACCCTGGTGCTGCGCCTCACCAACCGCTGTAATCTGGCCTGCGGCTACTGCTACGCCGGGAGCGGGCCGGCGGGTGAGGATCTCTCCCCCGAGCGGGCGGCAGAGGCCGTGGATCTGGCCTGCCCGCCGGGGGGAGCCCTGCGCATCCAGTTCACTGGCGGGGAGCCCCTGCTGCGCTGGGACACGGCGGCGAAGGTGCTGGACTTCGGCCGGGCCTCCGGACGGAGGTTCCACGCCGCCATCCAGACCAACGGCACGCTGCTCACACCGGCGCTCTGCCGGGAGCTGAGGGCCCGGCGGGTGGCCGTGGGGGTGAGCCTGGACGGGGTGGGCCCGGACAACGCCGCCCGCCGCACCCCGGAGGGGGAGCCCTCCTTCCAGGCGACGGCCCGCGGGCTCCAGACCCTGGCGGCGGCCGGCATGGCGGCCAACCTGACCGCGGTGGTGTCGGCGGGCAGTGTGCGCGGCCTGGACCGTCTGCTGGACTTCGCCCTGTGGTGCGGCAACGTCCACGGTGTGGGCCTGGATCTGGTGCGGCCCCAGGGCCGGGGCGCGGGGGCGGGGCTGTCCCCCTCCCCCCAGGCGCTGGCCGAGGGTTTGAACCGCCTGCTGGCCCGTCACGATCAGCTGGCCCGGCTGGGCCGCCCGGTGCGGCTCAAGGAGCTGGAGCGCCTGCGCCTGCTGCTGCGCACGGGCTGCAGACGGGACTGCTACTGCAACGCCCAGACCGGGCGCTCCCTGGCGGTGACGCCGGACGGCCGTCTGTGGCCCTGCTCCGCCCTGGCCGGGGCGGAGGGGTGCCTCCTGGGGACGCTGGGCGCGGGGACGGCCCTGCCGCAGAGTCCCTGCCCCGGGCTGGAACCGCCGGAGGAATGCGCCCGCTGTCCCGCCTTCGGCCTGTGCGGCGGGGGCTGTCCTGCCGCCCGGCGGGCCGGGCCCTCCCCCCTGGACTGCCAGATGCACCGGAGGATGCTGGAGCACGCCTGCCGGCTGGAGGGGAAATTGGAGTGGTGGAATACGTGGAAAACCGCGTTTCCAGATAGAGAAGAACCAGATGACAAGGAGGAATCGCAATGATACACCATCTGAATCGGGCGGCCGGGCTGTGCCTGACCGCCGCCCTGCTGCTCACAGCGGCGGGCTGCGGCCAGCAGACTGTGCCGGAGAGTCCCAGCCCGTCCCCCGTGGTGGAGACCGCTGCGGCAGACAAGAACGACCTGACCGTGGTGCGCAGCATGGAGCTCCAGTATGCCAACAACTTCGCGGTGGACTACTGTGCCAACGGCTGTAAGATCATCACCGACGGCGCGGGACAGAAGTTCCTGTGGGTGCCCGAGGGGGGAGAGGCGCCGGACGACACGGGGGACATGACCGTTCTCCAGGCCCCGCTGACCAAGCTGGGCTGCTTCTCCACCACCCACGCCACCCTGTTTCACGCCATCGGGGCGCTGGACAAGGTGAGTCTGGTGACCACCGACAAGGATAAATGGCATATCGAGCAGGTTGCCCAGCAGATTGAGGACGGCACCACCACCTATGTGGGCAAGAACTCCGCCCCCGACTATGAGCTCATCAGCGCCGCCGCGCCCCAGATCATCCTGATCTCCGCCAACACCATGCACGGCAGCGACGAGGTGCTGGCCAAGCTGGACGAGCTGGGCATCCCCTACATCGCCGACAGCCAGCACCTGGAGAACCACCCCCTGGGCCGCGTGGAGTGGGTCAAGCTGGTGGGCGCCCTGCTGGACATGGAGGAGGAGGCCGACGCCTACTTCGACGAAGAGGTGCAGCGGGTGAATGCCGTGGCCGAGAGCGTGGCCGGGGAGAGTGAGCACCCCACCATCCTCCAGACCTATATCTTCAAGGGTACCGTCTACGTGCGCAATGGCGGCGACTATGTCAACAAGATGCTGGAGCTGGCCGGCGGCACCTATCCCTTTGCGGAGCTGGAGCCCGGCCAGGGCGGCAACACCAAGATGACCGTGGAGAAGTTCTATCAGGGGGCGGTGGACGCCGAGATCTTGATCTATGACAACACCAGCGACGTCAGCGTGTCCACCGTGGCAGACATTCTGGCCAACGGGGACTATCTGGCGGATATGAAGGCCATCCAGGAGGGCAACGTCTGGGGCATCCAGAAGAACTACTGGCAGTCTGCCGACGACGTGGCCACCATGATCGAGGACATTGCCACCATTATCTACCACCCCGAGGACGCGGATCAGCTCCACTACTTCTATAAGCTGCCCGCCGAATAAGCCGCGGAGCCCGGCAGGGGAACGCGCGGAAAAGGAGAGAGGCCTATGAGACAACACACAAGAAACGCCGTGGGATTTGTTGTGCTGGCAATACTGATGGCCGCCCTGTTTTACTGGAACATCAATACCGGCTCGGTGCATCTGAGCCTGGAGCGCATGCTCACCCTCCTCCGCTGGGGCAACGACGGCACCACGGAGGGCAATATCCTCTGGAAAATCCGCCTGTCCCGCCTGCTGGGGGCTGCCCTGCTGGGCGGGGCGCTGTCCATCGCGGGCTTCCTGCTCCAGACCTTTTTCAAAAACCCCATCGCCGGCCCCTTTGTGCTGGGCATCTCCTCCGGCTCCCGCCTGTTTGTGGGCTTCTTCCTCCTGGCGGCCACCCCCATTGTGACGGAGGGCTTCTCCCCCTACGTCATCTTCCTGGCGGCCTTCGCCGGGGCACTGGCGGCCATGGCTCTGGTGCTGGCCGTGTCCAGCCGGGTGCAGAACCTAGCCATGCTGCTGGTCATCGGCATGATGATCGGCTACATCTGCGACGCGGGCACCGACTTCATGATCACCTTCGCCGAGAGCAGCCAGCTCCAGAATTTCACCATCTGGACGATGGGCAGCTTCTCCGGCATGACCTGGGCCACCCTGGGGGCCTCCGCCCTGATCACCATCCCCACGGTGGTGCTGGTGTTTCTCCTGTCCAAGCCCCTGGGGGCCTATCTGCTGGGTGAGAACTACGCCAAGAGCATGGGGGTCAACGTCAAGGGCTTCCGTGTGGCCCTGATCCTCCTGTCCAGCATCCTGTCGGCCTGCGTCACCGCCTTTGCCGGCCCCATCTCCTTTGTGGGCATCGCCGTGCCCCACATCACCCGCCTGATCTTCCGCACCTCCCGGCCCATGGTGCTCATACCGGCCACCTTCCTCACGGGAAGCGTGTTCTGCCTGGCCTGCGACCTCATCGCCCGCACGGCCTTTTCCCCCACGGAGCTCACCATCAGCACCGTCACCTCGGTGCTGGGCGCCCCCGTGGTGATCTGGCTGATGATCAAGCGCAGGAGGAATGGCTGATGTATTTTGAGACCCAGAAGCTGTCGGTGGGCTACCATCGCCGGCCCCTCATCGAGGACATCGATATCGGCATCTGGCAGGGGGGCATTCTCTGCCTGATCGGCCCCAATGGCTCCGGCAAATCCACCATCCTGCGCAGCATCACCCGCCATCTGACAAAGCTGGGCGGCGTGGTGGCCATCGGCGGCCGGGATTTGGACGGCATGAGCGACAAGGAGCTGGCCCGCCACGTGTCGGTGGTGCTCACCGACCGCATCGAGCCGGAGCTCATGACCTGCTGGGAGGTGGTGGCCGCCGGGCGCTACCCCTACACCAACCACTTCGGAAAGCTCTCCAGGGAGGATCAGCGCATCGTGGAGGACTCCATGGCCCGGGTCAACGCTCTGGAGCTGCGGGAGCAGCGGTTTACCGAACTCAGCGACGGCCAGAAGCAGCGGGTGCTGCTGGCCCGGGCCCTGTGCCAGCAGCCGGAGGTGATCGTCCTGGACGAGCCCACCAGCTATCTGGACATCCGCCACAAGATCGAGCTGCTGGACATCCTCCGGGAGATGACCGCCAGCCGGGGGCTGTCCGTGGTGCTCTCCCTCCACGAGGTGGATCTGGCCACCAAGCTGGCCGACGTGGTGGTGCTGGTAAAGGATAACGCCATCTTCCGCTGCGGCGCGCCGGAGGACGTACTGGATGACGACACCATCCGCCAGCTCTACGATATCCACGACGGCAGCTTCAACCTGCTGCTGGGCAGCGTGGAGCTGTGCGGCGCGGCAGGGGAGCCGCGGGTATTCGTGGTGCCCGGAGAAGGCAGAGGGGCCCCCTGCTTCCGGGCCCTGCAAAAGAGGGGGCTCCCCTTTGCCACCGGGATTCTCCAGCGGTGTGACGTGGACTGGGCGGTGGCGGAGACCCTGGCCGCCCGCCGGTATGAGGCGGAGAGCTTTTCCCCTCCCGCGCCGGACACCCTGCGCGCCGCGGTGGCGGCGGCCTGTTCGTCCGCCTGTGTGGTGGACAGCGGGGCCGCCATCGGCCCCTACAACCGGGAGAATCTGGAGCTGCTGCGGGCGGCGGCCGGGGCGGGGGTGCCGGTGCTCACCCTGCGGAGGGAGCGGCTGGAGAGCCTGGAGGCCGCCCGGCCATTTGACACCGTCCGGGCCCTGATGGACGAGGCCGCCCGCCTGGCGGCCGGAAAGGGGGGAGGGGTGTGTCCCTCGTCTGGCGCTGCCTCAGGCGCTATCGCTGGTACTGTCTGACGGCCCTCCTGTTTGTCCTGCTGGAGGCCAACTGTGAACTGCTGCTGCCTACCCTGATGGCGCGGATGATCGACGAGGGGGTGCGCACGGGGGAACTGGGCCGCGTCCTGGAGCTGGGGGGCTGGATGGCGGTGGCGGCCCTGGCGGGCATCCTGTGCGTGCTGGTGCGCAACTTCTGCTCCGGCACGGCCTCCCAGCGGTTTGGGGCCGAGCTCCGCCGGACGCTGTTTGCCAAATGCCTCCGCCTGACCGAGGGGGGCGTGGATCAGCTCGGGAGCGGCGCCCTGGTCACGCGGATGTCCAGCGACTGTGACCAGCTCTCCAGATCGGTGAACTCCGCCCTGCGCATTGGTGTCAAGGCCCCCGCCCTGTGCGTGGGCAGCGTGGTCTATGCCATGGGGCTGGACATGGGGCTGAGCTGGATTGTGCTGGCGGTGGTGCTGGGGGTGACGGCTCTCATCACGGCCTATCTGGCGGAGAGCGGCCGGCGCTTCCGCCGGGTGCGGGAGGCCATGGACCGGGTCAACACCACCGTGGAGGAATTTCTGCGCGGCATCCGCCTCATCCGGGCCCTGGGGCGGGAGGAGTGGGAAAACCGCCGCTTTCAGGCGTCCAACGGAGAGCTGGAGGAGTCCGGCATCCGGCTTCAGCTCCTGTCGGCCTGGTTCGCCCCCCTGGTCACCCTCACTGTCAACCTGGGCATCGCGGCGGTGCTGTGGGCGGCGGGGTGCGGCGGGGCAGAGGCGGGCACGGTGTCCGCCCTCGTCACCTATATGACCCAGATGCTCACCTCCCTGATGACTCTCATTGACGTGTTCAAGCTGCTCATCCGGGCCAGAACCTCCGTCCGGCGGGTGGAGGAGGTGCTGGCTCTCCCGGAGGAGGGAACCCTGGAGGGGCCGGAGGAGACAGGCGTGGAGGAGCCGGTGCTGGAGCTGCGCCATGTGACCTTCGCCTACCCCGGGGGAAGCGGCGTGCCCGCCCTGCAGGACATCTCCTTCACACTGCGGCGGGGGGAGCGGCTGGCGGTGGTGGGTCCCACCGGCGCGGGCAAGACCACCCTGGCCTGGCTGTGCGCCCGGCTCTATGAGCCCCAGAAGGGAGAGCTGTACCTGGGCGGGCGGCCCATGAGTCGCCTTCCCCTGGTGCGGGTGCGGCGGCAGGTGGTGGTGGCCGCCCAGCGGAGCGCCCTCTTTTCCGGCACCATCCGGGAAAATCTGTCCATGGGTGACCGGGGCGCGGGGGAGGCACAGCTCTGTGCCGCCCTGGAGACTGCTCAGGCCGCCGACTTCGTGGCGGAGGCCGGCGGCCTGGACGCCGTGCTAGTTCAGGGGGGCGTCAACCTCTCCGGGGGACAGCGGCAGCGGCTCTCTCTGGCCCGGGCTCTAGTGCGGGGAGGCGCGGTGCTGGTGCTGGATGACTGTACCAGCGCCCTGGACCCGGCCACTGAGCGGAGGGTGCTGGATGGATTGGAGCGGCGGCCGGGGCAGGCGGTGCTCCACATCACTCAGAAGGTGCGCGCGGCCCGCACGGCAGATCGGATCCTGGTGCTGGAGGAGGGGAGGCAGGTGGGTCTGGGCACTCACCGGAGCCTGCTGGACACCTGCCCCACCTACCGGGAAATCTGGGCCTCTCAGGCCCCGGAAGAGGAGGGAGAAGATGGCACACGGTGAAGCGTCCGGCGGCCCTGTGCTGCCTCCCCAGCGGCGGAGCCTCCAGCAGCGCTTCGGCCCCCACGCCAGGGCCAGGGACGGGCGGGGCACCGTGCGGCGGCTCCTGGCCCTCTACGCCCGCTGGGGCAGGGAGCTGCTGCTGGTGGTGTGCCTTACCCTGCTCTCCACCGGGGCGGCCCTGGCGGTACCCTATCTGCTGGGACGGGCGGTGGACTGCTTTCTGCCTTGGGGCGGCGTGGAGCGTGCCGCTCTGTCAGTGCTGCTGCCCACTCTGGCAGGGGCCGCGGCGGCACAGTGGCTCGGCAACTGGGGCCGACGCCGCTGGATGGAGATCCTCTCCCAGCGGATGGTGGCCCGCATCCGGAGGGAGTGCTTTGCCAAGCTGGGGCGGCTGCCCCTGTCCTACTTTGACCGCCACCCCCATGGGGATACCATGAACCGCCTGGTCAGCGATGCCGACAACGTCAGCACCGTGGCGGCTGAGACGGTGACTCAGCTCCTGTCCAGCCTGCTGATGGTGGCGGGGGCGTTGGCCATCATGGCGGCCCTCAGCCCGCTGCTCACTCTGACGGCCCTGGCAACTGTGCCGGTGATCGCCCTGTGCACCCGCCTGATCTCCCGGCGGAGCAGGACGCTCTACCGCCGGCAGGCCGATGAGCTGGGCCGCCTGAGCGGCCTGGTGCAGGAGTCCCTCTCCAACAGCCGCACGGTGAAGCTCTACCACCAGCAGGAAGAGCTGTTGGCGCGGTTTGACCAGATGAACGGGGCGCTGTGCGCCACATCGGTGAAGGCGCAGATCTGCGCCGGCCTGCTCAGCCCGCTGGTGAACATGGTCAACAACCTGGGCTTTGCCCTGATCGCCTGCGCCGGGGGCGTGCTGGCCCTCCGCGGCGCGGTGAGCGTTGGGCTGGTGGTCAGCTTCCTGGGCTACTCCCGGCAGTTGGGGCGGCCCCTGAACAGCATTGCCGCCCTCTTTTCCAGCATTCAGCAGGCCGTCGCTGGGGCCGAGCGGCTCTTTGAGATTTTGGACGAGCCGGAGCTGCCCCCCGATGTCCCGGGTGCAGTCTCACCCCGGACGGTGCGGGGAGAGGTGTCCTTTGCGGATGTGTCCTTCTCCTATGAGCCGGACAGGCCGGTGCTGGAGCATGTGAGCTTCCGCGTCAGGGCAGGGGAGGTGGCCGCATTTGTGGGGGAGACCGGCGCGGGCAAGACCACCCTGGTCAACCTGCTGATCCGGGCCTATGAGCCGACGGCGGGGGAGATCCGGCTGGACGGCGTGCCCCTCGGTCGGTACAGCCGGGAAGGACTGAGCCGGTGCTTCTCCGTGGTGCTCCAGGAGACCGTCTTTTTCCGCGGCACGGTGCTGGACAATCTGCGCTATGCCCGCCCGGAGGCCACGGAGGCGGAGGTTGTCCATGCGGCAAAACTGGCCCATGCCCACGGTTTCATCCAGCGCCTGCCCCAGGGGTACCAAACCCTCATGTCGGGGGCGGCCGGGGAATTCAGCCAGGGGCAGTACCAGCTTTTGGCCATGGCCCGGGCCCTGGTGAGCCGGGCGCCTATCCTCATCCTGGACGAGGCCACCAGCAGTGTGGATACTACCACGGAGCAGCGGCTCCAGCAGGCCACCCTCCGCCTGCTGGAGGGCCGCACCTGCTTCCTGATCGCCCACCGTCCCTCCACCATCCGCCGGGCCGACCGCATCTTTGTGGTGGGGGAGCGGGGGATCGTGGAGTCCGGCACATATGATGAACTGATGAAAAAGCGAGGAGTTTATTGGAGTGTGCTTCAATGAATCAGTCGTTTTGAATGTAATTTATGACCAGCAGGCCATTGTTCTTTTGACCTTGCGCCTCCGTTGGGGTGTTTTGTCTTATAGTGACGAATTTCTGATAACGTGTTGCTACTTTGACCCATGACTTGACCCAGAACGGGAAAAATCCCAGCGGAGCAGGCAGCATACGACCTCCGGGATTTGGCAGTTTTCTGGAACGAAAAGGGTCGGAAAGCACTTGAAATCAAAGGATTGAACTGCCGGTAGCAGCTCATAACCCGGAGGTCGTTGGTTCAAATCCTTCCCCCGCAACCATAAAGCCACACCAATCTGGATATTTTGAGCGGAACGCTTAGAGTATCAGAGGGTGTGGCTTTTTTATTTCCCTGAAATTTGTGTTCTGAAAAAAAGATATTTTCGAGGCTTGTGGAGCCACAGAAGGACATTGAACCCCGGATCGCTCCATAAGATACCGGTTACCCCTCCCCTGCGCCCTTTTTCAGCCCTGAAGGCCGCCAAATGGAGGAAAAAATATATACAAAAAGTAGAGCGTCGGTTTGTTGGTTTCGCAACCATCAGACCGGCGCTTTTTTGCTGCACAGGAAGTTCAAAAAGGGCGCACACCTTTGCGTCTGCTTTGCTGAATAGATTTTTGTAGAGATGATGGTATGGTGAAATTCCCGGGCAGGGGTACAGAACGATAATCGAAAAAGGGCGCTGAGTCCAAAGGAGGAATATGAATATGACCCCCAAAACCTATTTCGAAGAGCTGTCCTATGCCCTGCGGCGGAAGGAATTGCTGCCCCGGGCAACGGAAGAGGATGGGCTGCTGCCGGTAGAGTGGAACGGCCGCCCCCTGTGCCGGATTACAGAAAGCGGTGCCGTCCGATATGACCCGACCTGGGTGGTCACCGATCAGGCGAAGGTTGCCCTGGCCGAGGCCGCAAAGGCGGCAGGGACAGTGATGGAGTATATGGCCTTGCTTGAGTCGGCACCGCTACTGAAGGCAGAGTACCTGGAGGCCGGCTATCGGGTGCTGGCAGATTTCAACGGCGTTGTGCTGGCCGGGAAGGAGACGTTGCTGGGGGCCCAATTTGCCACCTGGGCCTGGGGCTATGACCGGAAGGGACTTAACAATGGCCACTACTACAGGGAGGACTATCAGGGCGCCAAGGAGGACTTCGCCCTCCGCGCCGGGCTGGTGACCAGGGAACGGGTCTTTGACCAGGAGCAGCTGGAGGGGCTGCGACAGGCGGTGCAGGGCTTCCTCTATGGAAAGGCCCCCGCCTCCTACCAGCAGGAGTTCCAATGCCGGCGCCTCCTGGATCAGATCACAGCCCAGCTGCCGGAAAGAACCCAGGATCAGATGCAGAGCGAAAGTCAGAAGCTTGGACAGTCCATGTGAGGGCGGCGCCAAATCAGGCGTCGCTTTTTTCTATACAGAAATTGTTGGTATTGCTTGGTTTGCGGCGTTTTTTTCGTTACGTATGATGATAGCTTTATCTCGCCAAAACGGGTATTGTTGTGGTCAGATACCCACCCCAAAAATAACAAGGAGGACACACGTATGAAACAGATTGAGAAGCATCCCGCACCGGAGAAGCTGCTTCAACAGATAACTGAGGCGGCAATCAATGCCCTGGCGCTGGGCGGGCCGGACAAGATTGGGGATGAGGCTCCTATGGAGGCAGGCGTGAAGCTGATCGCCAAAGCCTGGGGCCTGCCCCAGGAGAGCCAGCAGGCCAGCCTGGAGCTGATTGAAAGAGAACGGCAGCTCCTGCGCAGCGGGAGCAGTGAGGACGCTTTGCCCAACAGCGCCCTGCTGAAGCCTTACGATGGCAAGATGATTACAGAGCTGCTCTGGGGCCTGTTTGAGACGACGGTCAAGCTGGAGGATGCCCAAGACCGGGTGGCAATGCATAAGCTGGCCCTTCTCATGGCGGAAAGCCTGAACCTGGACAGTTGGATCGCAGAGTGCGGGCTATCCAAGCCCTAAGACGGAAGCATACAGGAGGGGGCTGTCCTTGGACGGCCCCTTCGACTTTGCGCAAAGAAGGATCGTTTGCTTCGGCTGAAGTGGAAAGGCCGCCCTGTCCCAGAGCGAAGCTAACTACCGGCGGCAGCGCAACATCTAATAGAAAGTAGGGAGCAAATCTTGAATCGATCATGTGAGGGCGGCGCCCAAAAGAGCGACGCCCTTTATTGTGCCCAGATTTTATTCCATTTCAGTGCTCATAAGATTTACGCCCCGGAGCATCCGGCGGAACCGCCGCCCAGGCCGGTATGCACCCATTCCCCCCTCTGCGAGGGCTGCCCCTACCCCGCCAACGGCTTCCTCTGCTGGGGGAAGGATGGGACGTGCCTGCGCTCGGAGATGCGGCGGTTCAATGCCCCAAACAGGAGGGCAGAACAAGAAGGCGAGGAGGAGATTCACACAGATGGATCTATGTAACAGCCGCTTCCCCCTGTGGCCGGCCACCCTCGGGGAGGCCAGCCTGTTCTATTCAAATGACCAGGCGGACAGGGTACTGGGTACAGTGGGCCATGTCCGGATAGACTTTGGCTCCAGTGGCAATGGGTTTTATCACACCTGGTGGCCCCACAATGGGGATCAGTTCAACACGCCGGAGTTCAAGGAGGCCCTGCAGCAGTTCGTGGACGCCATGCGGGCGGATGGGCCGCTGAAGAACCTGCCCTCTATGGACAGATTCTGCCGGCAGAACGGCGGGGCCATCACGGAGGACGGTCGGAGTTATGGGTATCTGGCAGAGATGGGCAGCTACCGTTTCTGCCTCCGGTGCACTCCCAGCCCCGGGGAATACCAGTGCTATCTGTACTGCTATGACCTGCGCCAGCAGACGCTGAACAGGCCGGTGGGCCGGGTGACCTTTGCCAACGGCGAGCACATGGAGTTCACAGCTCCGCAGAATTACCTCCGGACAATCCGTGAGGAACTGCCCACAAAGGATCTGACAGGCTTTCGCTTTGAGACCCTGACGGATGACCCTGCGGTGCGCAAGGCGGTGGACGATATGGTCTATGACTTATATGGGGAGGAAAACCCCAGGCCGCTGGAGGATTACACGTCCCGCCAGGGGCCATCCCTGAGAGAGCTATCCATATGAACCGAGGGAAAAACATGCAGAAAAAAGAATTTATCCGGCAGCTCAATGAACTGGTTCCCAGGCCGGATCCCGTCACCACCGAGGCACTGTACCGCTTTGACCGTGAGTGCGCGGAGACGGAGTACATCGATACGCTCACCTCCCTGCGGGTGGTGGCGCAGAACTTCAGTGAGGAGACGCTCCAGGGCGCCTATGAGATCATCCAGTACCGGAATGCCGCACTGCCCAGTGAGCTGTTCGCCGCAGCCGTCTACCTTCAGGCCGGGCGTACACCGGCGGAAGTGTCCGGCCTGGCCAAGGAGGGCCGGCTTATGGGCTTCTTTGGCCCGGAGCGGCCGGAGGAGCTCAGCCGGATTGCGACCTGCACCATTGTGGAGTCCGGGCAGAAGCAGCGGTTTTATACTATGGACTTCGGGCGGTTCAATCCTCAGCACGCTTTGAAGCAAGCTCAAAAATATGGCCAGGAACGGGAAATTTCAACCTCTCAGGCCATGGCCTGCTTCACTATGGATCAACCGGAGTTTGCTGCAGAACCCGGCGGGCCCCGTTGTATCCTGAATGGCCTGGATTCGGAGCTCACAGATGCGTTGTTTCAGATCTCGCTGACCTGTCCTGCCGTGGCTGCCCATATCACCTGCAATGCAGATCTGAGTATCACAGAGATAGCTTATCATCCACTGTGGCTGGAGCGGAGCCGGAGTCTGGCCCCTATGCAGCAGCAGATGTAAAAAATGCTGGATCATCCGGACACATGGTGGTATGTTGTGTGTTTACCAAGGAATCGGGAGGAAAATGATGATGAAGCATTCAAAAAAGCAGAACATGAGCAAATATACTACTGGGGGCTGGCTTCCGTTTTGGAGACCAGCCTTTTCTATTCGGATGATGCTTTCGGTATAACGAAGGGAGGCAGACCATTATGCAGGATCTACCAAAGGAGTGGCTGGAGTTCCTTCGGGGCCAATTCCCTGCAGGCAGCCGGATCCAAACATGGGAGTTGGATGATCCCAAAAACACGTTGGAGGAGGCCGGGACGCTGGAGCACATTGATGACGAGGGCCGGTTCCATGTCCGGCAGAGCGATGGAGACCACCGTATTCTGACGCTTGGTGAGGATACCTTCTCCGTACATCCGCCGGAATCCCAGCTCAAGCTGTACATGCCGCTGACCGCAGATTTCTATGCCCGTAACGAATGGGGGGACATGGACGAGTCCGGCGAGGAATGGGATGGCCGAAGCCTTTTGGACTACGAGGACGGCATCCTAAGCGCCCTGGTGTGGAACCGCATGCCGGAGGAGGCAGAGCGCGGGCTCATGCATTGGTATGGCAAGGAGGACAACTTAGACGCCAAGGTGCGCTCCGCTGTATTCACGGTGGAGGCGCGGGACGGTGTACTGTGGGGCGTGGCCGAGTGCCAAGTTCTTGACACGCTCTCCCCACAGGAACTGAATGGGCTAAAGGACTACATCGAAGGCCAGGCATCGGACGGCTGGGGCGAAGAGTTTGAGCAGAGGGAGATACAGGTGGAGGGCGGGGAACTCTACGTCCACCTGTGGCAATCGGAGGGCTGGAGCATCCAGACTGAGGCGGAGCGGTTCGGGCAGACACAGACCCAGAAATCGCACGATAGCGGGATCCCCACCGAAATGAGTGAGCCTTACCCGCAGGGCGAGGCGAAGGATATGAAGCACGGGACGACGATGACGATGGGAGGTATGAGCCGTGGATAAGGCATTTACAGTATCCCTGTGCAACCCGGACAAAGAAGTCTATGTGGCCCTGGACTTGCCGGCGGAGCCCTACGCCCTACTGGATGTGTGGGAGCGGCTTCGGCCCGCCCCGGGTACCCAAGTGGAATGGGAGATAGAGGACTACGGGGAATTCCACATTCTGTTTCCCAGCCTTCAGTCTGGTGAGAACTTGCCCGCGCTCAATCTCCTGGCGGAGCAACTGTCCGGGCTGGATGAGCGGCAGCGTACCGCCTTCGAGGGGCTGGTCAGGCTGGATAGCATCCGGAGCAGCGATATTCCTCTGAGCACGTTCATCGCATTGGTTGAGCAGGCAAAGCACTGTCATGTGGTACCCGAAGCTACGGATGACACCCGGTTGGGACGGTTTTATGCGGCAAACGGGTTTATCCCCGAAGTGGAGGGAATGCCAGATAAGGCATTTGAGCTGCTGGACTTCAAACGACTGGGCCGCAGGATCCGCCAGGCCGAGGGCGGTATCTTTACCCGAGGCGGGTACGTGGTACCGGATGGGGCATGGCAGCCGTCACAGAACCCGGAGCCTCGCGCTGCCCCGGAGCCTCCGGCTGGTATTTTCCGGCTGAAACTCCGGCTTGGGGAGGAACAGGCCAAACTCACCCTCCCCGCCGGACGGGAACTGGTGGAGGTGCGGGAACGGATGGAGTCCATCGGCCTCTCCGCCTGCGCTGTCGCCTCCTTTCACAGCCGGGTACCCCAGATCCCTGCGGAGTGGGTAACCCCGGAGAGGCTGGAAGCATTGAACTGTCTTGCCCAGAGACTGGCTGCGCTGGCAGAACAGGAATCCCTGGCCCTGACCAAATATAAGGCGGTGCTGGAGGCTTCGCCTATTTCCAGCCTGGAGGAGGCCATAGCATTAACGGAGCGATTGGATGCCTATAACCTGGATCGTAAACCGGCCACGCCGGAGGATGTTGCGCGGGAGGAGCTGTCCTGCGTTATGATGGAAGAGGATGTCACTCTGATTGAGAGATACCTGAACATCTATGGCTATGGCGAGGCGTTGATCCAGCAGTATGAAGGCGAGCTTACGAACTACGGTCCGCTGACCAGGGCGGATGGCCGGCCGGTGCAGGAACCGTTGCCGTCCCACCCCGGGCTGAACAGTATTGGAATGAGGTGCCCCTGATATGGACAGAGAAGGACTGGCAAAGCTTCCTGGCAGACCGGAGGAGCAGGCATGGCTGCAGGAGCGGCTGGAGGTGCTGACCGTGCGGGAGGGGATCGCCCTGGACGCGGCCATCCAGCGCCATCCCGCCCAGGACAGTACAGAGGCGGTCTGCCTGCTGGCCAGCCTGGACGAGTATGAGGTGTTGGGCGGCATCCAGAGCTATGAGGATCTGGGCCTGTATTACTTGGAGGAGACCAGCGCCAGGCTCCTGGCGCTGCGGGACTATATCGACCTGGACAAGCTGGGCAGGCGTTATGAGGAACAGCACCCCGGACTGTTTGTCGGGGGTTGCTATGCGGTATATCCGGAGCGGGAACCGCCCCAGCCATACGACGGCGTCACCCTGCCGGGGCCGGACTACAGCTGGAGCCTGCGGCTGAAACTGGCCTCCCAGGCGGTGCCGGAGGGGGTGTGGCTGGCTCTGCCGGACTACAACGACATCATGGACGTGCGGCCGGGGGAAATCCGGCTGGCCCTGGATGCCCTGGGCGTGCAGGCTATCCAGGAGTGTGCCCTGCTGGAAGCCCGGTGCAGCCTGCCAGGCATCACCGGGCTGGAGGACGCCTATGCCGGCCGGCTGGAAGATCTGATCTACGACGGCCAAAACTTGGGCTTCATCCTCCAGGAGCAGAACCAGGGACAGAAGGGGTTTCTCCAAACCTGTCTCTGGGCCCTGGAGTATGAGGGCTGCACCACCCTGCCCGCCGCCCTGAATGTGGCGCAGAACCTGAACCAATATCAGGTGGTGCGGACAGACATAATCCAAGACTTCGCCCGAAAGGAATTGCGGGCGGTAGCAGACGGGGCAGAAGCGGTAGCAGCCGGCTGCTTCGACCTGGAACGCTATGGACGGGATTTACTGAAGCAGAGGGGCTATACCCAGACATTAGACGGCGGGGCCTACATCCTGGGCCCCCATACCCAGACCCAGGCGCCCACACAGATGCAGAAGATGTAAGCTCATACCATCATAGATAGATCGACAGGGGCCGTTTTTCCGAAGAGGACAGCGGCCCCTGCTTTTTTGCCCCCTTTTTCGGGAGAGCGGCCCGGAAAAGGGGGACATCATGAGAGCAAAAGAACGAGAGCTGCTGCGGTACCTGAAAAAGCACTGCCTTGGCCAGCAGAATGCCCTGGGCGGGGAGAAGCTGATGAAGGTATTCCGCATCAGCGGAACAGAGCTGCGCAAGCTGATCCATGACCTGCGGGTAGACGGGGCGCCTATCTGCAGCGACCGTACCGGCTACTTCTACCCCTCCAACAGCGGGGAAGTGTATGCCGCGATTCTTCAGCTCCAGAGGATGGAGCTTGGGCTGCGGATGGCATCCTCGGGCATGATCCGAGCCATGGGCGACTTCCGCCTGCCCGGGGGAGGTGAGGCAGATCGCTAAACCCTTCTTGCCCTGGGTAGGCGGGAAGCACTCCCTGCTCCCCTACATCTTCCAATTGCTCCCCAGGAAGGCGCCCCGCCTGCTGGAGGTCTGCGGCGGCAGCGGCGCGGTGACCCTGGGCTTGGGCGCGGGGTACGCCCCCCTGCGGGTGTACAACGACCTAAACGCGGATCTGGCCAACCTGTTCCGCTGTACCCGGGATCGGCCCTTGGCGCTGCTCAAGGAGCTGGGGTTCCTGCCCCTCCATGCCCGGGCAGACTTCGAGCTGGTGCTCCGCTTCCTTGACCACGAGTATGACCCCAACGACTTCCTGAAGGATGAGCTCCAGATTGCCGAGGACTACTTCCCGCCCATGGACAGGCAGGAGGTGAAAAAACTCCTGGTGGGCCGGGCCAATCTGCCGGATGTACGGCGGGCTGCAGCCTACTATCTGAGCATCCGGTACAGCTACAGTGCTGCCGGGAACAGCTTTGGCGGGCACAGCGTGGAGCTGCGCCGCTTCCTCGGCCTGCTCCGACGCGCCTCGGACGCACTCCGGGGTGTGGTAGTGGAGAGCAAGGACTGCTGCGACGTGATCCGGCAGTACGCCCGGCCCGGAGCGGTAATCTATGCAGACCCGCCCTATCTGGATGCGGAGGAGATGTACACACCCTCCTTTGCCCTCCAAGACCACGTCCGGCTCCATGACTGCCTGTGCGCCCCGGCGGTGTGGGACAGCCACATTGTGCTCTCCTATAACAGCCACCCGGGCATTCTGAACCTCTTTGCCCCGGAATTTTACATCGTGGGTTTTGAGCGCCCCAACCCCATGGCCCGGCAGGAGGACGCCAAATACCACGAGCTGCTCGTGACCAATTTTGATCCCAGCCCCATGCTCAACCGCCAGCTCTCCCTGTTGGAGCTGCCAACCATGGAGTCCAGCGACCGGCCAGAGCTGCGGATCTTGTCCGTCCCAACCAGGCGGCTGCACCAGGTGTGGGACTGGCCGCAGGACTAAGAATTCGAGGTGAAAACAAAAGATGAAATTTACGATCTGCCACGACACAAGCAAGAAAACACTGGCCATCCCCCGGGCCGCCCTCCAGCTCTCCGGGCTGGCCAATGCAGAGAGGCTATCCCTGCATACAGGGCGCGGCTGCATCGTGCTCACCCGACAGGTGCCCACGATCAGAGAACGGCTGGAGTCTATCCGGCTGCTTCATGATCTGAATGTCGGCATGGTCTGCCGTCTGGCCCTGGACAGCCGGACGGCCAGCGGCATGCCGTGCAAAAGAGCGTCCGAGGTATTCCGAACCTATGACGCGGAGTTCCTGGATATGCTTGAGCATTGCGGTGTAGAGATGGACGGGCTGGCCCGTCTGTTCGGAAAGGAGGCTGCTGCCGATGAATGAGGCAGTTCTATACTCATATTCTGCGGAAGAGGCGCGTCAACAGGGTGAGTTGGCCCTGTGGCGTGCCAGCCATCAGGCCAACATTGCATGCAAAACAGCCATTGAGCAGGCCATCTGCGGATCTTTTGACGGGATGCACCTGAAAGCGGACTGCCTGGATGGCGTACTGCGGGATTTTGGTTATAAGCGGACGGCGTGGGTGCTGGCCAATACGCTCCAGCAGAAAGCGTGGGACGGGCGCTTCAGCCCAGTCAATCAGCAGTGGTCCAGACGGACGCACATTCCCCTGGATCCGCAGCACAACAGCGACTTTGTAATAGGCAGCCATCCCGCTGTGTTGGACGGCGCCGTCACAATGTACCGGGAAAGAGTACAGGCGCTTGGGCTGTTTGAGGCGGAGCAGTGCCTGATGAACTCCGGTGAAGAACTGGATTACACCGGTCAGGTACTTGTGCTCGATCCAGATGTCCTGAAGGAGGAGTTTTGGACGCCCCAGAGCCAGCTCTGGTATGCCTGCGATGGGTTTGGCTGCAGGCCCCATGCCATTGGCCGCTCAATCCGCGCCATCTGCTTGGGGGACGGAGAGACTGCAAAGTGGAACCGCTCTGACTTTGTAGGCATTTTGAAGGACGAGTACCTGCCGGAGTGGGCTGCGGCCAGAGTAAAGGAGCTGCGGCCACAGCAGACCGGCGGTATGAAGATGGAAGGAAGGTAAGCCAATGGGCTTGAGTTATTACACAACGGACGGAGGCAGAGCCAGCGACATTGGGGAGTTTTATACGCTGGAGGAAGCAATGGAGCACTACCGTGGCATCCCGATCACCAAGCGGAAGGGTTTTGGAATGACGGACGGCATTCATGTGCTGGAGCTGGTAAAGAATGTGCCCCTACTCCCGGGAGATTCGGAGGGGGAGGATGTGCTGGCCATAGAGCTGGGGGAGCCGCTGCCCGCCTGGGCAGACACTTTGGAGGCCCGCCAAGCCGTCCGCACCTGTGTGGAGGCCCTGGGTCTCCGCTACCAGATAGAGGGCAAAATCCTGGCACCCATCCCCGTCAACAAAAAGCAGCGACGCAAGAAGCTGGCGGGGAAATACCTCTGGCCCGATGTGCCCGACAATCCTGCCTCCGCCCTCCGGTGGGTGTACCTGGCAGGCAAGGGCTGGCTGGCCCCCACGGTGCTTACGGAGCACCCTGCCGTGCGCCCTCTGGTGCTCAAGGTGCGGGCGGACGGCATCACGGACAAAGGCGACTACCGTCCTCTGGAGCTGGAGCCCTGGGAGTTCCGCCTCCTGGCCCGGCGCACCCTGGAGCGGCTGGAGCAAAATATGATAAAATGTGAAGTCTGCAAATAAAAAGTCAATAGGGAAATGAAGAAAAATTGAGAGGAGGGGAAAAGGACATGCCAAAAGCAGCCAGCAGGTAAAGGACGCTGGCCGGATTAGCAGGTATGTAGCAGTAAGGATTATTTCTGAGGCAGGATAATCGTTGCTTTGGAGAAACCTTTCCAATCCAAGCATTGCCCGCAGCGGTCACAGTAAGGCTGGTATTCCCGTTCGAGAGTTCTCCCACATTGGGGGCAAACTGGGAAACCAGTCAGGCCGTGAAAGAAGTGAAAGCAGCGGATATGTGTAACCGGCATTGGTTCGCGGAAGGCCATCTCTCGCCAGAGTTCTGAGGGGATCAACAGGTCATTTGGCGTCAGATCAAAACCAACGCAGAGCTTTTCCAGCGTCAGGATCGTAGGCGCAGTCTTGCCCCGGGCAATGTCAGCGAAGTATCTGGAGCTGAGGTCGCATCGTTCCGAGGCGGCTTCATAGCTGAGTCTTCGAGTATCACATAATTTGAGGACGGAGGTGGATAAATTGTCTAAAAACATCTTAATCGCTCTCTTTCTGTCATAAGATGTTTTTAGCGTAAATGCAGTATCGTTCCCCAACAAGGAAGGATGCTTCCTTAATTTCCCTCCAAGGATGCCAGATATTCTTTTACTCTGCCATAGTAGATGCGCAGGAACTTGTTGGCGCCGGCTGTCATGTAAACCAGATAGGGTTTGCCCTCGGCTCGTTTCTTGTCCATGAAACGGTACACTGGATCATCCTGGGGCTGTGTTTTCAGTAGGCAGTCCATAACCAGGAATAAGGCGCGGCGCAGCTCCGGCGCCCCGCTTTTGGAAACCCTCGTACTTTTGGCCTCGTGAGTGCCGGACTGGTCAGCGCCAGGGTCAACACCCGCGAAAGCGGTAATGGCGTTTCGGTGGGTAAACCGGGTCACATCCCCGAGCTCCGCCATGAGCTGAGGGCCAAGAGAATCGCCTACGCCGTGCATGGCCATGACGACGGGATATTCCGGGAGCTGCGCTGCCAGGGCCTGCATTTCAGCCTTGAGCCGTTCCATAGAGGCAGAGATAGCGTTCAGCGCATCAATGGCCTGCCGGACCATGGTTTTGGTCAGGGCGTCCCTGGGGAGCATGGCGATCAGGTCCTGTGCTCCGGCGTGGACCTCAACGGCTTTGCTCTGGCTGAAGTTGTAGCCATGCCGTTTACACCACTTGCGGTAACGCTCGGCAAAGGCAGTGAGGCTCATGTTCCGCACACAGTCCACATGCCAAAAGGTCGTGGCAAAGTCCACCCACTTCTG